>Ga0315278_10000469_pt1 | contig 35496 bp, 30 predicted proteins | sample YL17G06_0_MG_FD_203880 | JGI IMG/M metagenome (GOLD analysis project Ga0315278, IMG submission 203880) | Sediment microbial communities from Yellowstone Lake, YNP, Wyoming, USA - YL17G06_0 | ecosystem: Environmental > Aquatic > Freshwater > Lake > Sediment | place: USA: Wyoming | collected... | reverse complement strand
CACTAAAAGTATCTACTATAGGAACAGTTGGAAATGTATTACTTCTTTGGTATCTAATTTCTATTTGTGCTTTAACATAAGCAGGTTTACTTTGAGACCTAAGAAAAGTTCCAGTAATACCATTTATATAAGCACTTTTATATGTAGTTCTTTTAATTCCACCTTTTACAAAAGCCGATTTTGAGCTTCTGATAAGAACTCTTCCATTTATATAAGCAGATTTAGAACTTAGTGTTGATGTTTTTCCTTTTATATAGACTTGTTTAGAAGTTGTTAAAGAACTTTTTCCCCTTATATAAGCAGACTTACTACTATTTACACTTGTTCCAGCATCATAACCATTAATGTATGCATGTTTAGATGTAGATGCATTAGCTTCATCTAATCTAAAATTAACTCCAGAATTATCTGGAGGAATAAAAACAGCTAGAGTAAAATCTACTGAATTTAGTGCTGGAGGTGTATATGCCATTTATTGCTCCAAATATGGATTACCTGGGGCTGTGTAATAAACTCCACTAATTGTATATTGAGTAAATGCTGCACCAATTCTACCTGAAGCTATTATAGAGTTCCATGTTCCTGAAATAGTAGTAGTTTTAACATCTATTAAAGTAGGATTACTCATAAATTTATCAGTTGATTCAATTATAATAATTTTAGCATTATTTATAGGAGAACCATGTAATGTAACCGTTCCACTAATTGGAAAAGTATTAATTTCTTCTTCTTCCCATACACATTGAGCAAACCAATTATTAGATTGGGATGAATTAGTCGCAAGAGAAGGACTATCTACATAAACTAATAAACTTTCTCCAGGTTTTAATATATATTTAACATCTGCTCTTTCTGTTAATATTGGTGTTAAATTACTATCTTCACTACTTACCTGACCATAAAGAGAATATAAACGATTAGGAAATTTTTCCCATTGTTTGATATTTGGTGTTGCTATAATTGGAGTTCCAGCAGAAATACTTGTTCTTATAATTACATTAGTATCAGAATTTTTACTAGTATCAAATGGAACTTTGGGAAGAATTATTCCACCTGTAATTTCTGATGTAATTCTTGAAGATTCTATTAATGGCATTACTGAAGTTAATGCAATCATAGGGTCTAATTGAACTACCAATCTTTTAATTATTACATTAACTCTCGATGCTATTTTATTCTCAATAGTAAATAAATTTTGTATAAGTTGGTCATTACCAATTATACCAACAGGAGTTACTGCTGTTCCTTTAAAAGTATATGCCATTATGGAGTACCCTCTTCCCACATGCATTGAACAAACCAATGGTTTGTAGCTGGATTAGAACCTCCTGCGGATGCTACTACTTGTACTAAAAGAGCCTGTCCTGATGAAAGTATAACAGGGTCATTTTCTACTAATGTTGGTAAACTATTATTATCTGACCCAAGCACTTGTCCAACAATAGTATGCATACGCATACAATATTGTTGCCACATAACATCACCAGCGGTAGCTGTAATGGCTGTAAGACCTCCACCATCAGATGCAGTTCCACCTCTACAAACTACAGCAGCATTTGATGTTAATGATGTATCAAAAGTTCCTTTAGCTAATACAGTTCCAGCAGATGGAATTGCAGTTGCTCTTGAAGTTTTTACTAGAGGCATTACTGAAGTTAATACCGCAGTAGCATCAAGTTGTGTTACTAATCTTCTAATACGTACTGGAGTACCTCCAGTATTTTCAATTGTAAACAAATTTTGAGGTGTGCCAGCACTTCCTACTGTTCTAAAAGTTGCTGTTGTTCCTAAATATGTAATTGCCATAATATTCTCCTATGTATGTATAACATGAATAACAAGGTCAGACCCAGCAGTAGCTGAACCTATATTGTCAATATGAGCAGTTAAATACTCATTTGTACCCCAACTAGAAATATCAATAGTTGTAGTATTTCCTGTATTAGCTCCTGCTATAATTTGTGGTCTATGAGTTTGATTAGTAAATATTGTAGTCCCTCCTTTATGTATATCTACTACAATACCACTACCTGTAGGAGCAGTTCCTACAGATAAGAATACTTCAGATATAGTCTGATTAACTCCTAACTTATTATAAACACGTAATGGATTATTACCTACAGTTAAAGTTCCAACAGCAGTAAATATAGTTTGGTGTGTATAAACTATACCACTAGCAGAAATAGTAATAGTTACTTTGCCAGGACTATTTTGTATTACACTTACATCTCCTTCAAAATTTAAAATGGTAACTCCAGAACCTACTATAGTATCATTTAGTTGTACAGTAGTTCCTATTCCAGATATACCACTACCAACTCCTTCTAAAACAGTAATTCTATGTCTAATACGATTAAGGTTGTTTATTAAAGATATACCACTAGCTGGTAATGTCCAAGTATTTGCCTCAATATAATCATAAGTTACTCTATTTTGTGGTAACTGACCAATAAATCCCCCAGGAGGCCCGCCAGTTCCACTAGGGTTAGACACACCACCTAGATTAATAGGTCTAACATTATTCCATGCCTGCATACTGGCAAAATATTCAAATAATTGATTTTCAAAGTTTCTATTAATAAAAAATGGCATAATTACATCCTATCATCTGCTCTAATAATTGAGATTGGTACTCCAGACGGTAAAGTAGCAGAATAATCATGCCAACCAAAACTTGCTTTGTCTCTTTGCATAAATATCCCACTTGCTCCAATTCCAGATGCACTTACGAATATATAAGGGTCTGGGTCATTATTTGTAAAATCTAAATGAGTAATATTACCACTAGCTATAGTAGTATATGGAACAAACGCACCTCCTTCTCTATCGAAGGTACTATTAAACATTACTGCTCCTAAATGTCCACCAGCAACTCCAACATATCTATCTAAAAATCCACTGGTTGATAATCCACTGGCAGGGAATAATCCTAAATCATCAGTTAAGTCAAATGTTCTTACATCATGAACTCCCATTCCACCACCAGGACTTATTACTGTAAAACTATATTGTTCATTTAGAAAACTTACTCCCATAAGTTCTGATGGAAAATCATCTAAATAAGGTTTAGTATAGATTACTGTAGGAATATTCTTTGCAGTATCTAAATACATTGGTTTATTATGATTATATATTTTAATAAATAAACCAGATGGTAATATTGTTGAGTCATGGTTTAAGATTAAATACTTACTACTAGATACTTCTCTTCCACTTACTGTAAACCTAGGAATATAAAAATACATTGTAGATGTATCTGTACCTTGGTTTATTAACATTTTATCAGTAATAGGAGTACCTTTATACCCATCATTAGGGAAAAATACTTTTTTAACTTCACCATCTAAATTATAACCTACAGTGTAATATCCACCTACGTTAGCATATAAAGTATTATCAACATCATCCATCATAGGATATATATGATTTACGCCATATCCATCATAATCTTGAAAATTATGTAATACACTTAAACTTCCAGGGTCTACAAGAACTTTGTGGAATGACCCACCAACTAATCTTGACATAACTCCAGGAGTCATGTCATAATTTCTAGAACAGGTAGGTTCAAGTGCCGATGGATAAGCTTGGACAACATCTTCTTTAGCCCATAGTGGAATATCTCCATATAAAAAATTAGTCATATCTTGGTATGTGTCATTCCATACATGAACAGTAGATTCACCTCCTGGAGTTTCTAATGTTATGTTGAAAAAAGTAACTACTCTCCAATATTCATGGTTATATGGAAAAGTAAGGTCTTCCTTCCAATAATCCTGAAGAAAAGTAGCTATTGTATGGGCATATCCTACACCAGTAGCTGGATTTTCACAAGCCTGTGTACAAGAATCTTGCATATAAGTATGGTCAGTAACCAGATAAAATGCATATCCCCTATCCTTTGGAACACATTCATATGGTGGTGTAGGTGGTTTATACTGTGTATGGCTTATATTAACATCTCCAGTATGTTTTTCTACGAATACTGAATATATATCATAACCATCCCAACCTCCATCTACACATGGACTACTGTGGAATATTGCACATACTAAATTATGTACACCACAGCCCCAAGAAGTTCTATAAAACAGCTTTCCATTAGATTCTGGTGGTGTTATATCTGGATTGTTATAAGTAATACTTCCTGTAGATAAATCTACTACAGCAACTCCTACTCCAAAAGGAGCTGCATCTACAGTTTCCCACCCATATACACACGCATAATATCTGCCTCCATTATATGTTTCAGCATGTTCTACTAAACTACTATGCCCAATTAGATAATAATTAGTTATTATGCTAGTACTATAATCAGTTATATCAACAGTACTTCCATTTATAGTACCTACACAAGTTTCTACAATAAGTTTTCTACCATCAGTATCTATACTAGTTAATCTAAATGAATTTTCACCAGTTTTATAAAACTGGCCTGCATATAATACGTTAGAATAAGGGTCTCCAGGGTCAGGTACATTATATGTACTATGGTCATACCAAATTCCTGGGCCTAGTCCACTAGCAAGATGGAAAACATATTTTTCATAAATATTATCAGGAAAATCTAAACCATATCCATATGCTCTTCCTTCATTTTCTGTGTCATCCTCAAAAGTAAAACCACCTCCATAATTACCTGCAAACCATGTACCTCCTTTACTCTGTATAACGGCAGATATTACTTCATATCCATTTTCTGTATAATATATTCCAGCATCATCTGGTGGAGGTGGAGCAACAAGTATAGTTGGTGATGTTGCTGGTATTATTCCTGCTCCTATGCCTCCTATGCCATTACAGTCTCCCCAATCACCATTCGGAGCAACTCCTGAATACGTAGGCATTTCTATCCATGTTTTCTTTCCATTAAATACAGAAATAATATTAGTACCTTCCCAATTAGTTTCCAAATCAATTACAGCTATATCATAAGGATTATATACTAACATATCAGCAGGAGTAGACCATTCTGGTCTACGAGTTATAACAATTTGTTGTGTGTAAACAGGAACTCCACCTAATGCAACTTCTGTTACCCAAGATAAATTACCTGAAGCTGGAAATAGGTCATGTCTTCTATTTGCCATACCACTTGCTTCAAATTCTGCCATACCACTAATACTAGGTATAGTAAATCCTATAGTTATTGCTCCATTTATTCCATATGTTCTATCTAAAGATGATGCTTCTGCTAAAATTCCAGAAGTAAGATATTCAATTCCAAACCCTTCCCCACTGACTACAAAATTATTTGTAAAGCCAGCAGGACTGTATTGTGTCCATGCAGCATTTTGAGTATGTCTAATATATGCACTTCCTTCATCAGTTACAGCACCCAATAGTCCATTATAAGCAGTTAAATCTTTGATATTTAAATCTGTAATTCCAGTAGAATAATTTGTCCATGTACTTCCTGTAATCCACTTTCTCCATACTCCTGCTCCAGTTGTACCAATATAAACATAATCACTCCATTCTGCAAAACCAAATAATCTAGGGCATCTTCTATCTAATGCATAAATAGCAGTAAGTCCACTTGAGTCCATACGTTCAGTAAGATGTGTTACCCTTCCTCCTACATATATACTATGTTTAGGACTAAATGCATTAACATTTGACATCAAATGAACATAATAACCTAGATTTACTAATTCACTATAAGTTTTAGGAATAGGTTCTCCTTCCTCATTTGTTTTCCATGCATCACCGTAGTTATAAAAACATGTTATAGATTTTTCTGGTATTGTTTGAGAAAATTCATTTAATAGAGTTGTAGCTAAACTATATGCTATTCCAAATGTTTTAATCAAGCCATTAGCATATACAATTGTTCTATAATCTCCTCCAGGTCTATTCCAAGCAGTAGTTGTAGATGTATCTGCCCATACCCATGCTCCCGTTGTTGGGTCTCCTGCTCCCCATACAACTGCTCTATTTCTAAGCATTTTATCACTTTTATTATAACTTAATTCTATAACTCTATCTTCATCAATATGAGCACCACCTGATTGATTTTCAGTTATAGAGAATTTACCAATGTGACATACAGAACTATAAAAATTTGGTGGGTCTTCATCCATTGTAAACTCAAATGCCCACCCATTCATTTGACATAGTTGTGTAATAACATCATAACAAGATGTCATCCCTAATGATGTATTTTCAGACATCATAACCCCATAATCATCTGCAATCTCATATGCAATACCAGCTTCATCTAAGAATTTCTTCATCCAATAAACAGAAGTTGATGGATAGGTTATTTCATATTGTGCATCAATAAAGTAATCCATCATTCTTTTAGAATCATCTTGGCAAGAAATTAACCATACACCATCAGGTGCTTTTTTTTCTACAGATACAACATTATATCTTGAAAGGAAACCTAAATCAGAAGCTACCCAAACTTTAGACCAAATTTCTGGAGGATATGCTTCTGCACCAAGAATAAAATCTATAGTTCCAACTCCAGTACATATATCATGTTCTCTAGTATATTCAATTAAAACATCACCACCATACCCGCCAGGCCAATAAGCTGGGTCTGAAGCATCTTTATCTGAATATGCTATACCTACGGTAATTTCTGTCATATTATTTTCTTAATTCCATTCCTGTAGTATATCCACCTTCTCCCCATCTATGCTCACAAGTATATACGTACCACATTCCTGAAACTGTAGTATAGGGGTCATAAAGGGAAATAACCTGTCTAGCATGTATATCAGGGTTTCCTATTATTTCTAGAGAGACTTCTTCAGTTAGTCTATTTAATTTATCTAAATTATAATCACAGGCATCTTGAGCCATATGTTGACTATCAATCCAAGGAGATGCTACAACTACTGTTTTTCTAAATCCTGTGGGTAGATAAGGACTTTCTGCTTCAGCTACAGCATAAACATCTGATGCTCCATAAACTACAACTCTATTTCTTAAATCTCTTTCTGATGTTCTATGTGTAATATTTACAATACCACTTATAGTTTTATATGAAGTATCTCCAGGCATTACATATGGTCTTCTATCTTCAAAATGTGCTTGTCCATTTGTATCACACCAAATAGAATAAGCTAAAATATCAGCAATTGTTTTACACATATCATAAGAAGAAATAAGATTTACTTCTACATCTCTAGTAATACCAAAGGTAAAGTAAGTTGTACCATGTGTATAATCTGTAATCTGAGCCATTTCTAATAACTCACCTACTAAATCTTCAGCAGATATATTTCTTCTTTTATAACAATTATCTGGAGTATTAGAAGCAATAAAAAAATCTGTAGCTTTTACCATTTCATCATTACAAGTAATAATAAAAGAATCATCAGGAACTTTTTTCTCTAAATTTTTAACCCATCCTTCAAACATTTTAGGTTTATTATCATCATATCCTACATAAGCAGTTACAGCATCTCCCATATCTAGTGCAGTATCTACAGCATTTATTACCATACTAGCAGAAGGTTGATTATGTGCCTCACTAATAGTTACGGATGTTATACGTGCGGTATCATTAATATCACAATCTAAATGTGTACTCATGCTATTGCATCTAACGTTAAATTTGCTTTATATACTATATCTGTAGGACTTTTATCTGGTCTAAATGTTTGTCTATACGAAGCCATCCATTGAATATCTGCTTTTTCTAAATAAAAACTTGCAGATAATCCTAAACCACTAGCATTTAGAGTATAAGGCCCATTATCTGAATATGTAGCCATATCTGCAATAGTATTTTTATCTGCTTGCCCAACTATAAAACATGATAGATTAAATACTGGATTTACATGTCCAAAAGTTTGATAGTATGTACCTTCGCTTAAAGGTTGTAGTTTAGCGATTATTATTTCACGGGCTTCTTTTAAGTCCACTACAGTTATTCTTACATTATTAAAATACCACGCTGTCATGCTATCACACTCCTGTTAGTTGAGGATGTTGTAGAATTGTATCTCAATAAATCCTCATATAAGTAAGGTTTAATAATTGTTGCCAAAGTTCTACCATCTACAGTTAGTACAATTCTTGAATCTACTGATAAATTTAAAGCAGTAGTCATTGATTTTTGGTCTGGAATTTGTGTTGCATTAGTTGAAGCAATTGGAGTAGTAGAAAGAGATTGTTGATTAAACCAATTCAATAAAGGTGCTGGTAATGATACTTCAGGAGTTCCTGTTGAGGGTACAACAGACCCTGTAGAAAGACTATTAAAGAATGATTTAATTGCATCTATAAATCCAGATATTCCTTCATTAGCACTTGTTCCCTGACCATTGCTCTTTAGCCAATCCCAAAAATTATTAGTAGGACTTGGAGGTATAGGTTGATTTTGGGGAGCTAAAAAGTTATTAGCAGTAGTATTATCACTAGACCAAGGAACATCGTAAGGAGTACCTGTTGTAGTTGTAGAAGCACTTGGTAATAACCTGTTCCTATATGCCTGTCTCATGTTATTCATTTCTTGTAATTCTGTAGTGCTTGGTAATACAGGAGTTGGTGGTAGATTTTCAGGAGAAATAGCTTGTGGTAAGTATTGTTGTAATAAGGTTAAAATACTTTGAAGTATTCCAAGACTACCTCCACCTCCTGCCATTTCAGTAACAGTAGCTTTACTCATTTCATAAGCAGTAACTGGAACATAAAATTCAGCTCCTGCAGGAAGATTATACATACCTTGAAGACCTTTGTCTTTTTCTACATCTATTAAATCTTTTAATAACATTTGTACAATGGTCATATCAGTATGAATAGGAACAGCTTTATCTTTTGTAAATGCAACAATATCTTCCATATTTGGTTGATATAGTGGCATCTTGTTGGCAGATAACATTTTATTTAAGCCAGCTATAAACATTGGAACTTGTGATACTGCTTGTAGAAGTTGAGATGAAGTTACATTTTGCATTTCCTGAAGATTAATAGTTCCACCAAGGCCTGCATCTTCGAGAGCAGGAGTAATATATTCTTGGGGTATTTTTGTTTTAATATTACTTAACTCTTCCCCCATCTTTACTATTTTTTCAGTTTCTCTAGCTATGTGTGCAGCAATTTGTTCATCACTAAGTCCAGACAACTCTAAATACTCTTCCCACATTTTTTGTGCATTTGTAAATACAGTTGCTTGTTGTTCTGGAGTTAATCCAGCAGGAATAGTTACAATATCTTTTAGTAATTTTTCTCCTGCATTTCCAAGATTAGCAGTACTAAAAGATTGCATTAATAAAGGAATTTCATTTGCAAGTCCTTGAATATTATTTTTAACAGCTACTATTTCTTCTAATTGTTCTGGAGTAGCTAAACTTAAGTCAGGTACTGCTGTCATTAACGCATTATAAACTTTTATTTGGTCATTATATTCAGTCATAGATGCAGTTAATGTTTGTATTTGTTCATCAGTTAAAGTAGATACAAAATCTACTGCTCCTTTTGGTGTCATGGGTTTAATTTCAGGTACTTTCATTCCAGGATATGCGGGTTCTTTCATCCTATTTTGTGTTGCTAGTATATATGCAGTAGCACTTATAATTTTTTCTGTAGCACTTTTAGAACTTACATAGTTTGTCATAGCATCAGATGCTCCAAGAGCAATTTGCTCTATTGCATCATTCATCATTTGTTCAGATGCTGTAGCAGCATACTGAGCAACTGCTTTTGCTTGTTTTTGAACATCAACTTCAAATCCAGTAGTTTCAACAGTTCCTACAGAAAATCCCTTTTCAGCTTGTTCTTGTATCCATTCATTAATTAACTTTTCTAAAACTTCCATTGTTTCTGCATCAAGACCAGTCCATTTACCTTCTTTTGCTTGTAAATATAAATCTAACAAAGCTGAGTTTTGGTCTAAAGGAGATTTACCACCTGCACTTTTACCATACATAAATGTCTCTACTCTTGCAGAAGACTTATCTCCTGCACCAAGACCTCTAAGTAATGAATTAACTGTTGATGATAAATTAACTGAAAATCTTTCAAAGTAGTTTAAAGATTGAGTAGCTTGTGTATCAAACTGTTCTAATAAAGGAAGTTGTTCCTCCTGTCCAGGCCCACCTGATGGTAAATTTTTAAGTCTAAATTCACCCCAACTTGCTGCTATATCTCCTTCAAAAGTAAGAAATTTATCATAAAATCCAGTAGCTATAAGAGAACCAACCGTAGCCCATAAAGCACTACCAGTTACTGCAGCTAAGAATAGACCAACACCCGCTCCCATTCCACCTCTTGCCCATCCTTCTTCTTTTGGTTTTCCAAGGTTAGTAGCTGCTATTAATGCTGGGCCTAATAAACTAGCTACGTTCATTTTACCTAGACCAAAAGGAGTTTTTAATAGACTACCCACACCACCAGCTAATTCACCATAAGTAGCTCCTCTTGCTACATCTCCACGATATTGTGACCAAGGAATATCTTTAGTTGGGTTAAGGTCTTGAAGATTTTGACCTGTCCATTTAGTTCCTGCTCCTGTAGATTGTAATTTTTTAGCTAATCCAGCAAATATTCCCGTTACTTCTTTTCCAGCCAAAGATTTTCCAGCTTCTGAAACTCCCATAAAACCAACTGGAGTTAATAAACTTTGTAAAGTTCCTGATATTGGTTTTCCCAATAAAGCAGCCCCTTGTTGTGTTCTTAAAGCTGCTTGAGTAATCATAAAGGTTGCCATAACAGGTGCTGCCCATTTCATAACACTAACTAAACTTCTAATAGCATTTATTAATTTAGTTGTTCCATCAGTAACTGATGTCATTATTCCTAATATACCACCCTCACCTCCTAGTGATACACCTAATGCTGTAAATGCATTATTTAATCTAGTTGTTGCAGCATCAAGGGTTTTCATTTCTAATCCCATAGCTTGTGCAGCTTCACCATTAGCATTTTCAGATACAGAAACTAAATCAATAACCATTGGAAGATTTTGAACAATAGCGGATAATTGAGCACCTCTTCTTGCACCAGCACCACCAGCTTGCATTAATGCTCCCATAGCCTTTTCATCTAATAATCCACCCTGTTGCATTGTTTTTAATTGTCTTAAAATATCCATCAAATCTCTAAAATCACCAGCAACATTTTTAGTAGCAATACCATACTTAGCAAATTCAGCCTGAGCTTTATCTGTCTGCATAGCAGCAATAATACCTCTAACTGAGTTACCTAACTCATTAGCAGATAAAGTAGTATTTTGTGCTAATGTTCCTACCAAAGCATTTAATTCGTGATAACTTAACCCAGCTTCTTCAGCAGCACTACCAACAATAGCAAATGATTGTGCCATCTGATTAACAGATACATTGGATTTCTTTCCTACTGCTACCCAAGAATCTAATAAAGCTGTTCCTTGTCCTAGTCCCATTCCTAACTGACTTAAAGCACCTACTAACATATCTAATGATTGTTTTTGGTCAAGTCCAGATAATTTAGCTAACACCATAGAATCTTTTAATAAAGTTTCTGTGGTTATTCTTCTTTCTGCTTCAGTTCTTGCACTCGCAGAAGCAGCTACAGCTAGAGAATATCCTTCAATAACGCCTTCCAAAGCAGAGCTAGTTTCAGTAGCTATTCTAGCAGAAGCTTCCCAAACTGTTTGCATATTTCTGCTAGAATTTCCTAGTGCGACTTGAGCATCAACCATATCTAATTGAATTTTCTTAGCTTGCTCAAGCATCTCACTAAATTTTCTTATAGGAGTATATATAGCAGTAATAGCAATTGTCCATTTTAAAACCTCTACAACATCACGCATAATGGCACTACCAAAGCTTCTAAATCTCTTTTGAGTATCTCCTAAGACAACTCCATTTCTGTCTATATGAGCAGTAAATGTTCTCATGACACCAGTAGCAGATTGAGCTTGCATTGTCATGGTAGTAATACCAGTACTCATTTCAGTCATTGGCTTAGAAACACTACCAACTTTCATTCCATATGCTTCTAATTGAGTAGTTAGGTTTTTAATAGCAACATCACCAAACCCCATTTCTTTAAAGGTTTGGGCATTTAATTCACGGTCTGTCTTTTTATACCACTCTTCTTTACCTTTTGGAGTTTCATTAGCTAAACTTGCTGCAGAAGTTCCTTGAGTACCTGTAGTGTTTGTAGCCGATGGAGGCCCGTGAGCAAATCTACCTTCTCCTCTTATTTCCACACCCATCCAAGTTCTTGCTTCTTTTTCTCTAATTTTTTGAGCTATTTGTTCATTCATAGTCCAAATAGCCTTTATAACCTCTAAGGATGCTTGAGTTCTAGTGGCTGTATCTTTAAGAGATGCTGCTTTTTGTTCTGCAACTCTTTTATCAATTAAATCACCTGCTGAACTTTTAAAATTAGTAACTGGAATATTTGCTTGTGCTACACTAGCTTGTCTATTTTGAACTCCTATTTGTCTTTTAGTATTAAATTCAACCACCTGTTTGGTTAAAGAAGAAAAACTAGTTTGTAAGGCTTTCAACTGGTCATCTGCTATTTTAAGTTTTGATATTTCTCTATTAAAAGTTGACAAGGCAGTAGCAGCTTCAGAAATATTCCCAACTTTAAAATTAGAAATACTATTTATAACATTACCTAATCCTGAAAGACTTTTTCCAGTATTTTCAGCACTATTAGATATAGCAATTAAATCTTGGACTAATTGATTACGTAATGCAGTAATATCTGCTGTGGTACCTCTTGAGAATTGTGGCATATTATTCTATATCATCCTCGCTTATATTTAATATAAATTCATCTGGATTTTTATCTTTTGTTTTAAATACTTTCTTAAACCAATCATCAATATCTTTATTTGTACCATACCAAATTGTAACATCTGTTGGTCTTTTTTCTTCTGGTAATTCATTGAAAGAGTCTATTTGTGCTCTCTTTCTAATTACATAGGAGATAGTCCAAGGAAGTTCATCTGCGGGTGGAAGATTTTCATGTAACGGAATCCCGCTTGTTTTTACAGTAGACCAAATAGCTACTATTCCGTTACTCCTTGCAATTTTTTTAGGACATCTATACCTAATTCTAAACTTTGATATTCTTCTTTCAATCTAGATTTTAAAGTAGGATGTACATTATTATAACTATCGAAAGATTTAAAAGATAGGGTTTTAAATTTGTTATCTTTATATGAAGATAAATAAATAGCCATATTATAAAAAGCATTGTTCATTTCTTCTTGGCATACTTTACCTATAATTTCATTTTCATAAATAGCATATAATTCATCCTTTGTTTTCTTCTCTAAAACTTTTAAATCATTATTTCTCATTTTTTCAGCTTCTTTATCAACAGCATTTCTAAATCTTTCAGAGTAGCTATCAACCTCTGCTTGAAATTCTTCCCAAGTTTGTAAATCATCTTCTTCAGGTTCTTTTGGTTCTTTAACATTTACATTTTTTACAGCCGATTGATATATTTCTGGTATTCTTAAAATTTCTATTGTTCTTAGGATTATTTCAGCGTCAGCAAAATCTGCCAATTCTGCTAAAAGAGCTATTCTTTCATCACTATCAGCATCTTTTAATTTTTTTCTTAATTCTGCAGATTTTCTATACCCATATACTCTAGCCTTTCCTAAATCAGCATCTCCCAATAATCTCATATAAAATGTAACTTTTGATTGAGTAAAGACATCTTGAACTTCTACTTCTTTATTCCATCTAAAAAGTTCTGAAATATCTACGTCATTTTTTTCTATATCTCTTTGTATATCTGTCATTTTCTACTCCTATAAAAAGAAAAGGGACTATATCTAGATTTCTCTATTATAGTCCCTTTTTTAACCTTTTACTATAAATTTATTATTTAATTAAGTTTTATCCGAATATGCCTGAGCCTTTGTAGACTTTAATTTCACCTGTGGTGGACTTAAAATCAAATGTCTGTTGAGCATTTTGATTAACATTTGAAGTAAATCCTTCATTAGTAATAGAAATTGCTGGCATATATAGTGTTTTTAATGCAGGATATGGGGGTGTCTTTACTGCCGGGTCATATAACTTTACCAAGAGCTTAATACCACTCGCAGTAAATTCTGACGCACCAAATTCAGTTACACCAGATGGATTCAATTGTCCTGTGGTAAGTAATGCAATAAGTTCAACATCAGTATCTAGTACAGTAATTGTACCAGTTACTGAAGGGATTTGCATTTGATAGCCGAGAATATCTCTATTGCCCATTTCTTTAACTGCTTCAGGATTGAATGTACCATTAATTGTTATTGATTGGACTCTTTCGATTCCACCAGCACCAATTACAACAGGAACATCCATACCTCTTACAGCAGCAGGTTGTGTTGCATCAACAGCATCTACCCAGTTCATTCCAGCTTGTGGAGCAATCTGATATACTACTAGTAATTGACTTGCTCTGGTATCACCAGTTGTCAAAGTCGTACCAGTAATATAATATTCTCCAGTTGCTGGGCCTGCAGTTAATTTTTCAGTTAAATAAACACCATCTAAGATAACGGATAATGCTTTATTACCGCTCTTTAGTGCAACAGGAGTATAGGTTAAAGTAAATGTGGTAGTACCAGTAGTTTCCTTCTGGACATAAACATCATTTTTAAACCATCTTTTCTGAGTACCAATCATGGTATACTCTTCAGTAGATTCTCCATCCACCGTGTAGGTGAAAGTAAAATCTCTGATTACACAACGCCGAGCATGTGACATTTTTACATAGTCTTCAACTGAATCACTTTTAATAAGTGTAATAATATCCGAATCGGTTAATTCAGTAATACTAACACCACTAGCTGGATAAGCTGCCCAATCTTTACCAGTTAAAATTGCAAACAATTTAATTCCAACATCCATAGCCTGAAAGGTTACAGTTATTGCAGGAATATCTTCAATTGTTCCTGAGTGTAGTCTATTACCCAATTCATCAATATCAGTTGAAGGTCTATCAGCAGTTACGGACAATCTCTGTACTCTAGGAATAACCAAAGAGTCCCTTGCTCCTACAATTTTTAGCTCTACAGCTTTTGATGGAATTGCTAATCTTCTAGCCATTATAGAGACCTCCTAAGTAATACTTTCGTATTCTGTCAAAAATTTTATACTAGCTCTCCAATAAAGTCTTTCCGTTAAGTCTGGAAATACTCTGCTTGGTGCTGCAACTAGTGTGTTTGGTTTTATATTTAGTACCCCAATTTGAGGTACTCCACTAGGCGGAAATCCATAGTCATAGTCGTAAACTGGAATACCTTCTTCTAAGTCATCTAATAAAACATAAGTAATTTCATCTCTCTGATTTTTATTAGCTCCATAAATTTCAATATCCCATAATCTATTTCTAGTTCCATGCCTATTTCCTAATTCAAGCGGCTTGGGTATTACGTCATTACCTACAACTGATACCGAGGGTAATATCAGTTCGGTATTGGGATAGTCATCTGTTACATTCACAGTTGGATACCCCGATAACACAACCTTTACATAATAGTATAAACTTAAATTCTGTTTTATGTCTAAATTCATATTTATCTAACCCTAGGTACTCCTACTTTTCTTTTTGGAGTTACGTAAATCTTATATTCGTAGCCATCCATAATATCTGTATATCTTTGAAATTCATCACCAGGATTATAATAACTTGGATTACGCTCAAACTCTGCTACTGCTTTTCTAATTAAATTAGATACTTCTATTGTAACTGTTTGTGTCTCGTATCTTATTGTAGATTCTACAGAATTTTTATTTCCAAATTCAGCTTTATATAATACGACACGTTCACTTAAATCAGCTATTATTTTTACACATGCACCGTAGAAAAATTCTGTTGCTGTAAATTTAGGATAAGCCCCTTCAAATTCTTGATTTCCTTGGTCTAATAAAACCCAATAAGGGGCTGTATTACCCCACGCAGAAAATCTTTCTTTTATGGTCTTATCATAATATTTATCATCAGGCCAAACAAATTCTTTCCATACCATGTCACGCCTTGCTTTATTAGGCATTTTTTTCCAACGTGTATATTGGTTATAAGCATTTAAATTTGTTCTTGCTGTTTCTACACCTTCCATTAAATCATTAAAGTCGCCAGCTACCATTTCCATTACTAATCTAGCTCCTCCAATTCCTTCTGATACTAATGCTTTTAAAATATAATTAATATTTTTATCTACCAGTGTAGAAAGTTGTATAAAAAATTTATACTTTCTAGTATACTCAATAGATTTAAAAGCAGCGTCTAATATCTCTTGTTTAAAAATTTCTGCATAAGTTCTATTATAAATTTTAATAAATTTCATTTTTAAAGTATATTCATCAATAGGAGCAGATGAAGGAAGAGTTACATACTCTACTAAAACTCTTTGTTCTATTCTTCCCATTCTTCCAGCAAAATCATTAGCTATACTTGAAGTTTCAGCAATTAATTTTTTAGCTTTCCATGACATATCTTTAAAATAATTTGCTGCATTGTCCATACTATTTCATCACAAGTCCTTCTACATCTCCAAATAAGATTCTTAGATAAGACCTTGTATAATCATTCATTCCATCAAGAATAACTTTTCTAATGAATTTAAAATCTTTTCCATTCTTAGGAAATTGTAATTCAATATCACTTAGCATAATTGCAACAAACTTATCTTTTTTATTTTCAATTACATTAAGAGCATCTACTAAATCCAAACCTTCAATTATAATTTCTCCTGTCATATTAACCTTCCTGTTCTTTAAGTGTTATAACCATCCTGTTTATATCAGGAACACCCCGATATGATATATCATCTTGTAAGTAAATTTTTCTATCTACAATATAATGTTCAGCATGCTCAACTAAATATAGATTTTGAGTATTATATTTTATTTGAACTACAGCCTCACCCTTCTCTAAATATCCACCAGCTACTCTCCAAGGTAAATCAATTTCACCTATAGTTACATGTGCATTTACCACATATCCAGAACTAGTATTTGTCCAATATGTGCCACCACAAACTGGACAGAAAGGATTAGTAGATAGATTAGAAACAGGATTTAAACTACACACAGAACATGGTACACCAGATGTTGTAACAAGAATAGTTATATTTCTTCCTATTGCTTCTCTGATTGCATCAATTGTATCTGTTGTTTCAGGCCAAAAAATTGTCATTTAATTGCCTTCTTTATTACATAATCAAACTTATCAGCTACACTTTTCCACTTAAATTTTCTTTCTTTAGTGAGTTCATAACCTTTTTGACCAATTGCTTTTATCTTATCAGCACCATTATTTTTCCAATCATCATATGCCCAATTTAGTGCTTCTACTAAAGAATTTAAATCAACCACTCTGCCAACAGTATTTACTCTTTCTACCATCTCATCCATAATTGTAGGAAGTAAAATTGCTGTATTTTCATTTTCCCATATTTCTGACAAAGCAGAATGATTAGGCATAATTTGTAATTTACCCGTAGCAGCATGTTCCCAATTAACCAGCCCCCAACCCTCTCCAATTGATGTATTTATGCCTACATCACAGGCGTTATAAACAATATTTAATCTCTCTTCTGGTAAACTTGGAATTTGATTTGATGTAGTAGACAAAATCAACTTGTTGTCAAATCCATATCTAACCGCCAATTCTGCTACATTATATCCTAAATCTTGTATTCCCATATGAAGATATAATTTTACATCTGGTTTATCCTTTTGAAATTCTCTAAACGCCCACATAGTTATATCCATTCTTTTTCTAGGTTGGTTTCTATTTCCATTAAACACAATAAAAGAATTTAAAAACTCTTCCATTCTTTCTTGAGGATATAGAGCTTGTCTAGAAAAAGTAGAATCCATTGGGTAAAAAATACTTGAAGAAATTCCATGCGGAATGATATGAATTTTATTTGACGATATATTTGGAGATTTTGTATCTAAGATAACATCTTTTCCAAAATTAGTATATACACATACTTCTTTAACTAAATCAAAACTCTGATAAAAACTTGGGCTATGCTCTTTAGCATCCACAGGGAAATATACTACTATAGGTGGTAGAAGTTCCTTCTTAATTTTTCTTAGTTCATTGAGGTACATTGAAATTACCCATGGGTCATTTATCATAAATATAAAATCAGGCCTTAGTCCTAACACCATACTCTCCAATCTACCAAGACCGTAAACATCTCCACCTAAACTAGCAGGGTAAATCTTATGCTTATATGGATGAGGGTCACCAAAATAGTTAATTCCTAAGTGGTGAATCTCATATTCTGTGGGTAAACTTCCTATAATTGAGTGAGCAACTCTAGCAAAACCAGTTGCTGCAACTGCGTCTGAAATCCATAATCCTTTAATATTATTTTCTTCCATAAAACCCTTCCTTTTCTTATTCTTTGTTATCTACGAATGTTAAATATTCATCACCTTGCCCCATTTCAGTTGTTCCAACATATCCAGGCAAATGTCCCTTAACAGAACCTGCTAATTTCTTATTAGGTGCTGTTAATAGTAAATTTAATTCATCCCAATCTCTTTTTAGTGATTCTTGTTTATCTCTACTACCTTCAATATTTGAAAATGAAATCTCTGCATCTCTCCATGAACCTACATTCCATGAAAAACTTTCTAAACTTCCACTTTTGACAATAATACATGCCATCAATATAATGGGTTGAACATCTCTTCTCAATATATTAGGATAAACTCTATTATTCTCATCTATTTGATATTTATCATCCCACCAGCGTTGTAATGCATCTACTGAACCTATTAAAGCTGAATGTAACCAATCATCTAAATATCTATAACTAGATGGATTTAAATCTCCTAATTTTAATCTTAATCTTGGGATAAGGTAATTTAAATCTGTAGCCATTATTGTTCATACTTCTCTAATTCAAGGTTAGACATAGCTTCCTCTAGATATTTAATAATTTTTTCTGATTTTTCTAGTTCTCTAGCTCTGTTTAAAAGTCTCAATAAGGGTGCTGTATCTGTAAATTTACTTACTCTACTTTTCAAAGATAAAAATTTCTCATTTAGAAGTTTATCAATATCATCGTCTGAAAGTTGATTAGGAGTAACTGGAGGAGGTTCTGGAGTTTTCTCCATTTTTACAATTCTTCCAGCTTCTACATGATTTCTATTCATTCTTTCAAAAAATACAAGTTGTTTTGTACTCCAAAATTCTAAATAAGATTTCTCACTATCTCCTTCAAGAATAACCCCTTCTGGAGCATCCGAAAAGGGGTTAAGAGCAATTACGTGCACCTTTCCTACGATTGTTTTTCTATACCTAGCAAGTGGTTCTTTTCCCTCTTGCATGGCAGCATATAAATCTAAATCCGTCATAATAAATTACTCCTTTCTAAATTTTAAGTGGGGGAGACTTTCGCCTCCCCCATAATTATTTTTGTAACTTAGGGTGTTACGTTGTTGAGCATATAAATTCCCTGAGCATTATCAATTATCATACCGAACTGTTGATAAAGTTCAAGCATCCACTGTGGAGGCGTAGGATTCATATCTGACCATTGTTTCTGTTTTACATCACCATAAGTAATAAATTCACCAACTCCTTCACCAATAACAAGAACAAAAGTTTCAGGAATAAGTTTCTGGTAGTCTTCAGGATTGTTATAAACTTGGTCAATTGCTACGATAGGAACACCGTAGAACACACCAATTTTACCAGTATTCAAAACCTCATCAATCTTGGTTTGAGAGCCAGTATAGTTTGAACCATCTCTACTCCAGAACCCAGCAAATTTAGAGATTGGAGTAATAACAGAGCGAGCACCTACAATAGCTTTCGCACCAGAAGTTGTCTGGTTAATTCTATTGATTGCGGTAATTAAAGCAGTATCAGTCAATACACCACCAACAGAAACATAGTTGTTAGGGGTATTTCCAGCAGTCCAAATGGTACCTAAAGCTGTAAAGATTTTATTATAGAAATAATCTTGTAACTTTGCAGCCATTTCTGCTCTAATTTCTTGAAGAGTGCCAATTTCACCACTATCCATTTCCCACTCGTTATAGGTAACTTTCACGTCAGCACCATCTAACACATAGTTGATTCTTTCTGAAACAGTCATTTCACTTGCGAGATGAACTGCACCAGGAACTAAAGTTCTAACTCTAATGCCTCTTCTAACTTTCTTTACAAGGCTATCGCCAGGTTTCAAAGCTCTAGTGTTTAAAAGATTACCAACAATCTGTCCTGTTAAATGGTTAGGCTGTACGTATTCAACGATAATTTCTGCTAACGCATCTCTTTGGCTTTTATCCTGCACCATTGATGCAATAGCTTCTTGAATTTGTTTTTCATCAGCCATAATTAGTATTCTCCTTTTTTATAGTGTTCTGAAGGTTAAAGAACCCTCATCAGAATTAAACCGTTCAACGACAGCAATAATACCAGATGCAGCATCGTAAACTAATTTACCAGCCTCAGCTAAAGTGTCATCAGCGACATTCTTTACTCTTAAAGGAGCACCAGCCGCCATAATAGCAGCAGAGAATGTAAATCCACCAGATTGTACTGTGAATACGCCTTTGTCAAATGCCAAAGCTTGATAACCCGAAGGGATTGTTACCCCATTTTGATTTCCAGGGTAAGTTAAGAAGATTTTTGATGTGAACGGGACATTTCCCGCTGCACCAAATCCACCCTGTCTTAGTGACCAATCATAGGAAGGCATTGGGACTAACATTTTAATATCATCTGTAACTTGTGAATTGCTTACAGGCCAAGATACAATGTACTTAGCTTTTAAGGCCTCAGATGCACTTGCAGGTACTCTTACACCAAACAAGTCTGCTCTACTGCCAAAATCATAGCTTGAGCCATGAGAAGTAAGCAAAACCATGCGGCCTTCTACAACGTCACCACAGGCTATAACACCTATAATATCAGTATATTTATTGATTTCCATAGCTAATATCGCTCCTTAGTTTTGTTCTTTTAGATATTTTACAATATCTGCTGGTGTAATTGTACCAGAATCAGGTGTATTTATTTGAGGAACTTTCTTAGAAGTAATGCTGATTGACGCTGTAGCTTTACCATCCTTATCAGAAGGTTTTTCAAAAGCTGCTACAAGTTCTTGAATAAAGAACTCTAGTTGCTCATCAGACATCCCTGCGAAAGCTTCCGTTCTTTCGTTGAAATACTCATCTGTAATTTCAAGATTAGCATCCACAAATTTTTGTTTAATTGAAGCAAGTTTTTCTTTCTTAGCTTCTGCAGCTTCAATAGTTTTCTTAAAGTTTGTCAAATCCTCTAACTGAGGTTTTAACGTAACTAATTCAGTTTGAACTTCTTCAAAACTTGCTTGAATTTCAGAAACTTTAGTTTCATACTGTTGTTTCTGCTCATTCATTAGTCTTTCATGTTCAGTTAATTCAATCGTGTTTTCCATCGAATCTCCTTTTTCCTTAGAAGATAGTGCAAGTGCTGGAGTTCTTCCTTGATACGCTGGCATACCTACAATGGTCGCAGCGTTCATAGATACATTTTTTAATGCCACCCCATCATCTTCATTTTCTTCATCTGTATAGGTTAGTTCCCAAGAAATGTTGATACCCTTTCCCTCGGAGTATCTACTTCTGAGAAACTCTACATCTTCGTGTCTCTCTCTATCCCAAAGAGCCGCTAGTGCCTGGATTGAATTGCCTTCAGTTTTTAAATGAGTCATAACACCCAAAGGGAATGTATCAGCATGCCCTTCGGATATATCTCCGTATGCCATTTTTAATGGCATGAATAAACCCGTTCTTAAAACATTTGCAAATTCTTCTCTTGGTATTCTCTGCCTATTAGCATTATGTTTATCATCAGTAAGCAGGAATTTCATCCAAGCAACATTTGGATTTAAAGATATGGAAGCCGAAGCTGCCATTTCTTCTATCTCCAATTTATCTATCATTAATTTTACATCAAAAGCTTGTAACGTGATTGTTTTCATAATATTTTACCTCTTTTATGCCTGTTTACCGTTATCATTACCAACAGGTGCGCCTGGTTTAACTTGTTTAACCTGTTTATTATCATTTTCTTGTTTTAATTTTTGTTGTTCCATCACTTGGTCTTGTTTTATTTTCTGTTGTTTTTGCATCTGATTATCTTTAATAGTTAATTGTTCTTTACCTCCAGGTGCAAGCACTTCTTCATCTAAACCATAAGTTTTTAACATTTTCTTTTCTTCTTCTTTTTTAGCAAATTCTTCTGATATATCATATCCATAAGACTTTGCATAGGATGTTCTAGATAGATTTCCTGTATCATATAATTTTGATAAACCTTCGTAATATAATCTTAACCCTAATAAATTAATAGGTGTAAATTCTATATCAGGCAGGTCACTTTTTAATTCATTTTGTTCTTTTACTTCATAAAATATTTTATGAATAACAGGCATTAAAGCATCTCTCATAATTTCCATAGTACTTGTGGGAGATAATGTAGCTATTTCAGGGTCAGAAGTAAATGACCGTTCTGTTTCACCTGTAATTAATATTCTAGGAAATCCCAAAGCTAATATAATATCTTTATTTACTGCATCATATTTTTTATCATTCAATAATGCTTCCACATCTGGAAATACCCAATTCAATGTTACAGTATGGTTAGTAAATAAAGTAAATACTCTTTCAACTTCCTCCGTACTAAATCCTTCTCTCCAGCGAAATTTTTGTTCTAAATCATCTAATGTTTCTTCTTGGTCTTCTGTCAATGGAAAGTTATCATTACCAGCAGTTACATGAAGTATAGCACTAATTACTCTTGCAGCAATAGAATAATCCATTCTTTTTAAATTTCTTTTGTGTTTAAATGATTCTAAACCTGGATATAGATAAGGAATTGGATATTGTGAATCTGATAATATTGTTGATTTTATAATCAAAGGATTATCAAGTAATATTTTCTTATCTCCAGCCGCTACTTGTGCAACAAATTCTGGATATAAAGTTACTATTTTAGTATATAATTCTATATCTTTAGACCCATCTTCATATGTACCCTTTGTCTGTATAAACATTGTAATATCATCAGGAATTTGTAAAAAATAAGACTCTTCATCTGTAATAAATGGTCTATTAATTATAATATCCTGTGCATTTCTAAGCCACATATTAGTTGGATATAGAAGTGAATCTAATCTTTGTATTCCTTTTTCTCTTAATTGCTTCCTATTTAATGTTGTTAAAGTTATTTCTGGTACCACTAAACCTGTAGTTAAAAATTCTAGAGATGCTTTTCTTATAAACTTTATAACATCATTTCTTAAAGATTTATAAATTTGATAATCAGTTTTAGAAAGTTCTTCTTGTGGAATAATAATATCATTAATAGCCAATCCGACCATTTTTGTTACAACAGTAGTAGCGATAGGTTCATGTCTAAAGAAAAACCTACAATCTTTTACAATCTTAACAAAGGTATCATGGTCTTCAAATGATAGTTTATCTACTTGAGCAGAACCCCAAACACTAATATTACTTCTATAACTAGACTGTGGTACAAAAAAAGCTGCCTTTGCTTTCTTGACTAGTTTAATTTTATCATTATCCATATAATATTCTCCATAATTTATATTACCCATCTACTTTTAGCCAGTGGTTTTTGTGGTTTTGAAAACAACTGTCCTACTATTAACATAAAATATGCTACAGAGGCACATAACATGGCTGAAGTATTATGGTCATCTCCTCTTTTTCCACCCTTTGGAGTAAGTGTTTTATAAACAACTTCTCCAAGAGGAGTTTTAGTATATGTCATTCTTTCAAGTTCTGTAACTAATTCCATATCAGTAGATGAATAAACCATCTTATGAGAGTTAGTATATTCTTGAAGTAATGTTACACTATGAGGTTTGACTTTAGTTTTAATCTCTTCACCTTCAGAGTTTTCTCCCAAAACAATCCAAGAACCAAAAGAAACTGGAAATAATCTTTTTACATAATTTTTATGTAGATATGTATCATCTTCTAGTAAATGCTGTGTTAAACCTTTTTCATTACCTGAATCTATTCCTATTACTTCTGGTCTTCCAAATTTAGTATCTAAATAATCTATCAATTTTTCTTGAGTTGGGTAGGCTACTTTGTAAAAATTAATTCTTGCATGTTCTTTTATTATACCATTTTTCTCATAAAGTATCATGATTGAAGTAGGTTCTGTATATCCCAAGTCTATACCCATGATTACTAAATCATGTGGAGGTAATCCTGGAATTAATGCTAATCTACTTATAATTTCATTATACGAATAATCTATACCAGATAAACTAAGTCTATAAGTTGGATAAGAATCAATTTGCATTAATCTTCTATCAAATACTGCAAAGGTTGGAGAACCATGTCTTCCCAAAACTAAATGAATATAATCTTCATTTTCTACCCCACCATATTGTTTTATATTTTTTTCTTCGTCATCTTCACTATATCTAGGATTTTCATGGGCTGATGTTCTATGATGAGAAAATTCATCATTAACTTCATCGGCTAAATATAAAACACATTCTTCTCTTAACCCTGTAGGTACACCAGATACCCATAATTTAAATCCATCTTCCCATGTATTTAAAACTGGTTGTAACTCTAGCCATGTTCCCCAAGGATAATAACCAGCTTCATCTAAAATTATTATTGGGGTGTGATGTCCAATAACATTTACACCAGTTCCAGATTGCCCAGCAATTTTACAAAATAATTGTGCATTATTAAGTAAAGTAATTGTATAACTGGATGAATTAATTCCTCTCTTTGGTTCTATAAAATTCTTTAAAAGTGTATTACTTCTAAGATATTTAATAAGACTATTAAAAACTGGTTCTAGATGTGTCTTACTTGGAACAGTATATATAATATATTCAGTTGGGAAAAAATTATTAATTAATATCCAAAGAATAAAATCAGTTAATGATACTGTTTTACCTACTGCTCTTCCACAACAAAGTGAAACATAATGATTAAAATCTCCCAAATATTCTCTTTGGTATCTAGTATATTCAAAATTTTCATGTCTTAAAACATCTATATTTCTATAAAACTCTCCAAACAAAATTGGGTGTTTTAGTATTTCATATAGACACCATTCATCCTGTGTTATCTTTTCTTGTAGTGCCATCTTGTAGGACTCCATTATAAGGTATTTTGAACTTTTCTTTAACTGGCTCTCCGCCCCATTTGTCAAGATACCTAGCTCTTGCTTCTCTAAATTTTTGATGATGCATATTCATTTCTGTAGGAGTATACATTTTCATAGTTCCACTATTCTCATGTTTAACTCTACAACCAGGAACATCCTTTATAGTATATCCTTTTAATAACATTCTGTAATGATAATCATTATCTTCAAAATAAGCATAATAAGGGGACAAAGATTCATCAAAATGTCCAACATCATTAATTATTTTTCTTGGAAATGCCATTAAAGAAAATGAAGTTGAACCTTCTGATGGATATATTGAAAAATTCTCATCATATCCACTCATTAATTTTTCAAGAGAATCATCATAAAATTCTATATCATCATTACATAGTACAATTTCATCGGGTACGTTATCAAAAAACCAATTCCAACTTCTTGCTACCCCTAAGTTATGCCTAACTTTTACAACAAATACTTTATTTGTATATAATTTATCAAATGATTCTAGATTAAGATTATTACCATTATCAATAATAAAATATCTTTCTGGTTTTAATGTTCCAGCTTCTGCTGATTCAAGGCATTTAATTAATAAATCATATCTTTTTAAAACTGGTATACATAAGTTTACATTCATATTAACCTCTCCTAAATATTTAAAATCCTTAAAATTTCTGATACTGTTGGATTTACAGGATAAAAATTAGTATCGCTGTAAATCACATGTCTCATATCCCAATTTATTCCGTTATGTGGTGCTATCTTGGGAATATTAAATCCATTTGCTAATGCCAATTGAGATGACATCATTCCAAAAAATCCTATTGAATTAGCAATCCAAGTAGTTGTTTCTAGTAAATCTTGTCCTGTTAAGTCAATTCCAAATCCTGTATAGTCTCCAAACCCACCTACAACTACACATTTAAGCGGACAGACTTTTATAAAATCATTAAATAATCCTTTATACGAAGTTTCACCTCTGGGTGCTACCACAATAAAAGGCTCATCCATAGTATCAAATTCTGGATATTCATATTCTACAACAACAGGAAGTGGTATCCCAACAGATAGTGCTATAAAATCTGGTATTGCTCTGTCTGGTACCCATCTAAATCCCATTTGATAAACTCTATCATATTCAGAAGTATCTATAGGCATAACAAACGGTTGAACACCCATATCCATCCTTTCAATATGATAATTATCTGGTATACAAAATTCATTAATACAACTTTGATACTCAAATAATTTCTTTAAAGGTTTACAATAATCACTAGTATAAAAATCTGCTGTTGTATTATTAATTTCACATGCTTTTCTAATGGCAGGTAATGCGTAAACCGCATCCCCAATTTTTCCTGGATGACTACATGCTATTTTATTCATAACCTCTCCTACATTCCATATAATAAAGTTTTTCCTACTTCCCATCTATAGTCTTGTATTCTAATTTCTTGCTCTTTAGTTAATGGTGTATCTAAAAGTATTTTAACTAATTCCATAGGCCATTGATATTTGATTGCAAAAAACCACCATTTATGTAGCCTGTTGATTTTATCTGCATCAGGAATATCCAAAGGCGTGTGTTCATAAAATGCTTGTGCTTGAGTTTCTTCTGTAATCAATCCTTTATCTAAACAATATTTCCACAAATCTGTTCTAGGAAAGGGTTGAAATATAGCACACCAAGAATCTGTTGGATTTATTTCTTGATTCATCTTCAAAGTAGCTAACGCATCTTCTAATGGATTTTCTACTGGAAGACCAATCATGTTTTGAAGTCTAATTTTTATTCCATTATTTTCACAAGTTTGTGTAGTAAATCTTATTTGCTCATTAGTTACAAACCCACGCCTGAGTAATTTTTGTGTTTCAGGAACAGCAGATTCTAATGCTATATTAAGAAATACACATCTAGAAGTAGCCATCATTTCTATAAGACGTTTATCATTTATACTATTAGCTCTTACAGAACCACACCATTGTAATCCAGTTTTCCAAATCAATTTACAGAAACTCTCTAACCATTGTGGGTCAGATGCTAAATCATCATCATTGAAATAAACTAATTCTAATCCATAATCCTTTTTTACTTCTAGAATTTCTTCTATCATCAACTCAGGAGATACTCTTTGGAAAAAATCTTTCTTCTGGTCTTGATATAACTTCTTGAACAAATGATTGAAACAGTATGTACAGCTATAGAGACAATATCTTCCAGCCATAAATCTCTTCATCCTTGCCTTACCAAAATCATCATATTTATACTGAATAGACCTATCTGGATGAGGAATATTATTTACATCTGGTAAACTTCCTCTAACCAAACCTTCAGGATATTTACCCTCCACAATATCTAAGATGACATTTTCCCCTGGGCCTACCACTACATAATCTATATTCTTATTTTTCATTCCAGATTCAGGAAAGAATGTAAAGTGTGGGCCTCCTACTACTGATACAAACTTTCTATTGCTTTTTAATTCTGCTAATTTATTAAAGAACCATTCATGTTCACCAGACATAACAGAACACATAATAAAATCTGCTTCTGGTATTTCTTCTTTGGATGCTTGGACTAAATCTACAGTATGCCCTGCATTTTTAAGTATTTTAGATAGGTATAGAATACCTAACTTATCTGTTCTTAATTTATCCTCTAAAAATAAAACTGATGCCATACTACTTCCTTTCTAACAATATATTGAAATATATAGTTCCATCAGGCCCATAGATTACTATCTCATATTCAGGTAAATATGTCTTTATGAAATCCAAAACTTCGGCTTCAAGTTTATTATGAAATGCTAATAGTAAATATCTTGCTTGTTTTAGAATAGTAGAATGTTCTATAATATTATATTCAGAACCTTCAACATCTACTTTAATTAAATCTGGAACATCAATAATATATTTTTCTAATTCTACAAAGTGAAATATCTTTCCTTCATATTTCATGAACTGATGATGTGGGTCTATTTCCATAGCACCTTTAACTGTATAACCCAAAGGACTGTTATCTCCTACCCCAAATACTTCTGCTTCTGTTTCTCCATAATAAATTCCATAGTTGATTGGAATTATTCTATTTCCAAAACGTTCTAAATTTGTCAATAACATCTGATAATTTTCAACATCTGGTTCAAAACAATAATATTCTTTAACTTCTGTTAATCTATTTAACATCCACAAAGCACTTATTCCACTAGATGCTCCAATATCAACTACTGTCTCTACTCCACATTTTTCTAATACATTGAGTACTCCTGCCCAAAAAGGATTGTAAATAAAATCATTATAACATATATTATCCATTGGTCTTGCTACTATTAAATTATAAGCCATCATATACCTTCCTATATTCTATAAAAGCTTTATTTGTTTTATTAGGTAATAAACTTACATAATCTTCTATATTCATAAGTAATTCATCTGTATGAACATATCCATACATTTCATCTTCTAAATTCTTCTTAATAGACTGTTCATTTCTTTTTTGATAAGTAGTTGGAGGCATAAATAAGGGCCTTGTATCTAAAAGATATTGAGCAATATATCCACCCCATATATCATCTACCCTTCCTACATGTGGTAAAACCATATAATAAGGTATAGCTTCTCTAGCAATAAAAGTATTTTGACTATTAAATGGCATGTATAATTCAGATGTAAATGGATAATCTACTTTCAATTTTAAATCCCTAGGCCAGTACATTTGTCTACATACAGCATCTACATCTGGGTCACCATCCCATAAATCTGCTTGGAATAAAATCTTTTTAGCTTGTTTACCTAAATAATGTAATCCTTTAGCTAATGATAAATGACTTATTGGGTAGCCTCTATGCCAAAGTTCAGGATAATTAGTCATCTTCATGGGGTCAAATGCTAAGATAGAATCACAATCCCAAACATCTACTAATGATTCTTCTCCTACTAGTACATATTTTCCCCAATTTTCATAAGGGATATTATCATCATCTACACTAGCTATAATATCTGCACCCATTTTATATGCATGTACAAATCCTATATTTCTTCTCATAATACAATTCCATCCAATTGCTTTACTTAATTCTGGATACAATACTTCCTGAGTATTAGGAGATAAATAAGTTATTCTATTTTGTAATGTTGTATAAGAATCGTGTGGAGTTTTTAAATCACCGACTACAATTAAATGCCAATCATTCATTTGTGCATATTTTATTGTAGCTTCAGTTGGTTCATAAATTGTGGTTGTAACAATAAATTTTTTCATAATTCGTGTATCTCCAATCCTATGTCAGTATGTCCCCATGCGTCTGGATTTGTTGTTTGTGTCATTGTAAAAGCTTCATCACAACTATTTATTTTACCACTTCCTCCAAATCCAGCTTCGTGTCCTATATGCCAAATAGGAAGACTCCAATCTACTGCTAAACCATGTCCAGCAAGTACAGATTTCATTTGAACATTACTATCCATATATGCTCTACCAGTAAATCTTTCTTCAAAGCCTTTCATATCATGCCATATTTGTCTATGCCCAATTTGCATATCTCCACAATTACTCACTAAAGAATATTTATCATTCCAATGTACACTTGTTGGAGGTTGCTGTGGGTACTGTCCTTCCAAAGCATCTAGACCATTCATGTAAGAAATTGGGTCTATTCTTGCTCCTAATTCTCTAACTACATATAAAGAAATTGTTCTAACTCCTGTAGTAAAAAATACATCAGGATTTACTACTCTTTCTATATGATGTCTTTTGGGAGTAATACAATCAATATTTGTTGAAACCAAAAAATCAGATTTCATTCTAGCTAATCCAACATTTCTTGCTTGAGTTTCACATACAACTTGTGCTTCTGGGTCATTCCATGTCCACTCCTTAGCTTGTTCTGGAGTAACCCTTATCCATTTAAAATTTCCTGTATGTATTAAATCATTTTGTATTTCTTCTACCATAGTTAATTTATCATTGTCTGTATTCCAATCTACATACATAACTTCATCATAAGTTACTATCATTGAATTTAAACAATAGGTAGCTCTTTCTAATAAATTTTGCCCATAGTCATCGTTCCTACTAATTATACATACTCCATAGGTAGTCATACTGAAACTAATCCCTGTTCCCTAACCTGTTCATAAATCCAAGCATAAGTTCTAAGTAAACCATTTTCTAAAGAAACTTTTGGTTCCCACCCTAAGATTTCTTTTACTTTAGTATTATCAGAATTTCTTCCTCTAACTCCTTGGGGACCATCCAGATTATAATTTTTTTCAATCCTGATTCCAGCAATCTCAGCAATAATATCTGCTACTTCATCAATTGTTACCATCTTATCACTACCAATATTTAAAGGTTCATGATAATCTGATTCAATTAATTTAACAATGCCTTCTACTATATCAGAAACATAACAGAATGACCTTGTTTGTTTTCCATCTCCCCAAACCTCAACATTTGGATTTGCTGATAAATTAGCCATAGCTATCTTTCTACACAAAGCTGCAGGAGCTTTTTCTCTACCACCTATCCAACTTCCCTGAGGCCCATATACATTATGAAATCTAGCAATATAAGTATTCATACCATACTCTTGTCTATGGTATTGACATAACTTTTCCATTGTTAGTTTTTCCCACCCATATCCATCTTGAGGCTGTGCTGGATAAGCATCTGATTCTTTTAAAGGTGTAACATCTGTTTTTTCTTGTAAAAATTCTGGATATACACAAGCAGATGATGAAAAGAAATATCTTTCTACACCATTTATTCTAGCAGCACTTAATGTATTCATATTCATTAATGTATTATTAATCATAATCATGGAATGATTTTTAGAAATAAATCCCATTCCACCCATATCAGCAGCCAATCCAAATACATAATCTACCCCATCTGTAGATACTTCTGCATTTTCAAATTCTTTTAAATCTAATTTTAAAAATTCATCTGCTCTAGTTCCACCATACTTAGGATATTTAGTATCTACGCCTCTTACCCAATATCCAATATCTTTTAAATAATTTGTAAGGTGGTATCCAATAAACCCACCTGCTCCTGTTACTAATGCTTTAGTCATTTCTTCCTCTCCTCATCATCATATGTATAATATGTTTTTAAAGTAGTAGATATATCTCCATAACCTAATTCTGTATCAATAGCTTTTATCAAAGCAGACCGTTTTGCGTTCATAATTTGTGCTCTCTCAGCCGCATCTAACCGTTTCTTTGTTGTTAAATTTATATTCATAATATCTTCTTGAGCCATCCAACAACGAAGATTAGTGGTAATTAATTCATCAATAATCATCCCAATACTTTTTCTAGTGATGTCCATTTTAGTTCTCCATTCTCTAAATAATAAATAACTGGTTCTGGAAGTGGTACAATAAATGCACCACCATCATCCAAAAACTTTTTATTTCTAACAATAAAATCTTCTACAAAATGCCAAGGAAGTATAAAAAACATTTCAGGATATTCTTTAAATGCTTGCTCTTCTGCTATAATTGGAATATTAGTAGCTATGGTTTTCTTGCCAAATTTATCTGGATTTACTTCAGCAATAACTGGTATTAATTTTTTTGTAATCCCAAAATATTGAAGTAAAGTATTTCCTTTTGTAGATGCTCCCATACCATATAATCTAATTCCAGCATCTTCTGCTCTACATAAAAAGTCTAATACAATTTTCTTTATATTACTAACACGGTCAGCAAATGCTTTCATAGGATTTTCAAAACTATCTAAGTAAACTCTTTCATCTGCTATAGCCTGTAATACACTTCCTTCAATGGGATAGTATTCATTTCTTCCAGCAAATACCCTTACACTTCCACCATTGACTTTGTTATAAGATACCTTAAAAATATCTAATCCAAACTTATCTAATAGATTTCTAACATCACTTAGTTTATAATATTCTAAATGTTCATGACAAATATTATCAATAGCATTTATTTTCAACATAGAAAGCAAGTCTGTAAATTGAATTACAAATATACCATCATCAGCTAAAATATCTACTACATCCCGAACAAATTTATTTGGGTCTGGTAAATCATAAAACATAGCAATAGCTGTAACTACTTTTGCTTTATTAAACATATAGGTATCTTTACAAAAATAATCATTAATAAAAGTAGTACAATAACTTTTAGCCTTCTCTGCTAAATTTAAAGCTGGGTCATATCCTACTCTATAAGCAACTCTATTTTTATATAGACTAAACATTATCCCATCATTACATCCAATATCTACTAATACATCTAAGTCCTCAATCTTTATAGTATTTTCAATATCAGTTACAACATCTTGTAAAGATTTTACCATTGATGGATTAATAGCTGATTGGTAGAAATATGTTCTATACATCTCATCTAAATCTACTGTATGTTTAAGTTGAACAAGACCACAAGATTTACATTCCACTAAGGCTAGTGGAACTGCTTTACCTTCAGTCTTATCAACAAAATTAGATGGATATATATTTCCTAAATCTAAAACTTTTCTTAACCCTCCCCCACAAATCCTACACGAACTCTGAATTTTGTGTGCCATAATCACCCTTCCTTATTGTTCTTTTGGTATTGTTACATCAAATCCAAACTCTGTTGAATGAAATCTTTGTAGTGCATTTTCTAATATTACTGTAAACTGGTAAAATCCTGTTAATGATAAAAACCCAGATGGAATAGTTGAAATTAAATAATTTATTCCACTAGCTACTGCTGGCAGATAAACAACTTCATCATTTGGTTTCTTACCAATAATCCATTTAGAAGTATATGGAGCTAAATTAGAAGGAGATTCTACTCCAGTAAGTTCATCATATTCATTTACTTCTACTTTTAAGAGATGACCATAATCTGCTTTAAAAATTATAATATGTGTCATATTTTTACAATCCTATTTATTATCGAATTTATGATAACATCGTATCCTATTAAATTAGTTATAGCAGCATGGGTTTTAATTTGAGTATTTACTTCTACATCTGCTGCTAGGGCTGTATTTATTACTGTCTTACAATCTATCTTTGTATTTATTACAGTTTCACATTCAATTATATGTTCTGATGTAGCTGTTGTTCCAAAGATATAAGCTTTTACAGAACTTCTGGTAATAACATTACCATATATGTAAGCTGATTTGGATGTTACATTAGATAAATATCCTCTAACATAAGCATGTGTTGCTGTGTTTACTACACCCCTACCTTTTATGTAGGATGGTTTAGAATTACTTACAGCTATACCACCTTTGGTATAAGCATGAATAGATGTAGTTATTAAACTTTTACCAGATATATAAGCTGGCTTAGATATTGTACCAACACTTCTGCCTTTTATATAAGCTGGTTTATTAGTATTTGTACTTATTATACCATATATATATGCTTTTGTCAAGGTTTGAATAGTACTTTTTCCTGACAAATATGCAGATTTTTGTGTATTTACTAGTATTTTTCCACGTATATACGCAGATTTTGAAGTAATTGCTGTATTTTTACCAACTATATATGCAGATTGATTAGTAGATATAAATACTCTACCTTTTATGTAAGCATATTTAGATGTTCTTATTATACCTTGTACAAAAGCAGCCTTATTTGTTACAACATTAATTCTACCTTTGATATATGCATGGATAGATGTAGCATTAGCAGAATAACCATTTATGAAAGCTGACTTCGATGTAACAACATTAGTTCTGCCTTTGATAAAAGCTGCTTTGTTACTTGTAGAAACTATCCCACCTTTGATAAAAGCTGGTTTAGATGTAACTTGATTTGTTGAGCCTCTAACATATGCTGGTTTAGAAGTAGTTATAGAGAGTTTACCAGCAACATAAGCAAATTTAGAAGTTATACCAATACTTCTACCTTTAATAAAAGCTGATTTAGAAGTAACTTGACTTGTTGAACCTCTGGTATAAGCAAACTTTGAAGTAACTGTAGATTGTCTACCTTTTACATAAGCGGGTTTAGAAGTTAAATCACTAGTTCTACCTTTCAAATAAGCAGCTTTATTAGTTTGAACATTTATAGAACCACGTATGTAGGCTGATTTATTTGTTAATGTGCTACTTCTACCTTTTACATACGCAGATTTAGTAGTTACATTAGATGAATAACCACTAACAAAAGCTTGTTTATTTGTTACTGCATTAATTCTACCTTTAATAAATGCAGATTTACTAATTGTAGAAACTATTCCACCTCTGATAAATGCAGATTTGGAAATAACTCCTGTTGATAAACCTCTAGTAAAAGCTGACTTATTAGTTACTAGTGAAGAATTTCCTCTGATAAATGCTGATTTGGAAGAAACTCCAGTATTCTTACCTTGAATAAACGCTGGTTTATTTCCAACTAATGTATTTCTACCTTTGATAAACGCTGACTTACTGGATAATCCTGTATTCCAACCTTTAACATAAGCATATCTACTTGTTATTGCTGTACTTACACCTTTAATATAGGCAGATTTTGATGTAATAACTCCACCAGATTGTCCATTAATGTACGCTGGTTTACTACTTACACTTGTATTTCTACCTCTTATGTATGATTGCTTAGATGTAGTTATAACTACACCACCTCTAATAAATGCTGATTTATTAGTTACAGAAGTAGTTTTACCTTGGATAAATGCTGGCTTAGAAGTAGTTGTAGAAAGCTTACCTTTTACATATGCATGAATAACAGTTTCTTCATCAGCCAGTCCACGTACATAAGCTGCTTTTGAAGTAGCTGTAGAAATCTTTCCTTTTATATAAGCTGATTTACTGGTAACAGAAACATCCTTACCTTTTATGTATGCCTGTTTTGAAGTTGTTGCTCCAGTTGCACCTCTTGTATAGGCAGGTTTATTTGTAACTCCAATACTTTTACCTTTGATATATGCTGATTTAGAAGTACGAATAATACCACTAATATAAGCAGACTTAGAAGTACGTACAATACCAAATATATAAGCTGACTTACTAGTTACAGAAGTAATTTTACCTTTTACAAATGCTCCCTTAGATGTTAATGCTCCAGTTGCTCCTCTTACAAATGCTGCCTTATTGGTAATACCAATGTTTTTACCTTTAACATATGCAAATTTAGAAGTTACTGAAGTATCTTTACCTTTTAAGAAAGCAAATTTAGAAGTAGTAATATTTATACTACCTCTGAGATATGCAGACTTAGAAGTTATAGAAGTATTCTTGCCTTTTATATAAGCAAATTTACTAGTTAAAGTATTATTTCTACCTTTTATATAAGCAGACTTTGAAGTTACACCAGTATTTTTACCCCTGATATATGCTGGCTTATTTGTAACTCCAGTATTTCTTCCTTTTACATAAGCTGTTTTACTAGTTAAAGCTCCTGTAACACCTTTTATATATGCGGATTTA
>Ga0315278_10000468_pt1 | contig 35502 bp, 32 predicted proteins | sample YL17G06_0_MG_FD_203880 | JGI IMG/M metagenome (GOLD analysis project Ga0315278, IMG submission 203880) | Sediment microbial communities from Yellowstone Lake, YNP, Wyoming, USA - YL17G06_0 | ecosystem: Environmental > Aquatic > Freshwater > Lake > Sediment | place: USA: Wyoming | collected... | reverse complement strand
CTGGGAAGGAGAAAATTAGATGAATAACCTTATAAGTAATATTTTTATAGGTATCGGGCTGCTGTTCAACCTGCTGGGATGTGTGGGGCTTATCAGACTACCTGATATTTATAACCGGCTTCAGGCAGCTACAAAATGCGTTACTCTCGGTGCATGCTGTATCATGATCAGCCTTGTAATAAGGTATGGCTTTAACGAATTCGGAATAAAAGGTCTTCTTGCAATACCTATTCTTTTCTTTACCTCCACCGTTGGAGCACATGCATTAATAAGAGGATCGCATATATTTGGAATTAAGCTCTGGGAGAAGAGTATTATTGATGATTATGAGGCTGATGGATATGGAAATGGTTCAGCTCCCGAAAATAAAAAAGATATAAGTGATGAGATATCCTAAATTAAGAGAAGTAAAAGAGGCTGTAACTTCACTTTTATCGCCAGCCTATACAACATCTTTCCCTCATAAAGAGCATATTCCTGAAGAAAAATTCAGGGGAAAACCGGTTGTGGATGATAAAAACTGTGTTGGCTGCGAAACATGCGCCAACGTTTGTCCTCCGCTGGCAATAACCATAACTGATGACAAAGAGAAAGGGGTGCGTACAATCACAAGGGATTGGGGCCGCTGTATCTTTTGCGGACAGTGTGAAGCATTCTGTATTACCGGGCAGGGAGTTAAATTATCAAATCTGATTTATGAAATGTCCACATTCAACCTTCCCGATACTATTGAAAAACAGGAAAAGGAGTTGTTGATCTGCAAATATTGCGAAGATGTGATCACAACCAAAGAGCATATTCTGTTCATGTTCAACAAACTCGGGCCAAAAGGATACTCGTCAACATTAAACCTCAATATAATAAATGAAAGCCTGGTCCCTTCTGTTGAAAACACCGGCTTAGAGATAAGTGATGATTTAAAGAGAAAGGATATGTTTAATATCTTATGCCCTGATTGCCAGAGGATTGTTCAGGTCAAAAACCTTCTGTAGGTGAAGCAGAAACTTGAAAATATCCTAAAAAGTAACCATAAAAACATACTTTTTGCCGGTGTAGGCAATGTATTACGCAGTGATGATGGCGTCGGTGTATTTATTGTTTCCGGCATTGAAAACAGAGATCATATTTCAACGCTGCTTGTTGAGGTAAACATCGAAAACTACATCAACAAAATCAATTCAATTTCCCCTGATATTCTGATAATTGCTGATTGTCTTGATTTCAACCGTGAACCCGGTTATGCCGACATTATACCAGTGGGGCTGACAAATGAATTCACTATTTCGAGCCACAATATATCACTGAAAAGAGTAGCGGAGTTTTTGAAAATGGAGGTATACGTTTTAGGAGTACAACCTGCCGATCTGCGTGTTGGAGAACATCTTACCCCTGTTGTAAAAGAGTCTGCAGAAAAGATCATCGAAATTATAAGAAAAGTATGAGGATAATCCTATATTGGGAATATATCATACAGGTTTAAATGAATACATACAGGATCCAGATTGAAGGCCTTGTTCAGGGTGTCGGCTTCAGACCATTTATTTACAGGCTGGCCGGTTCTCTTAAGCTATGCGGAACAGTGGAAAACCGGAACAACGGCGTGTTCATTTTTGTAAATACCGATGCAAAAAGCCTGGAAAATCTGATAGAGAGAATAAAAGACCAGGCTCCTCAACATTCAAGAATTGAAAAGATATCTGTTGAGAAAATTGAGGATATCCGGTTTTCAGGATTTTCTATAATAACAAGCGGTAATGTATCGGATGATATAACCAGTATAAGCCCTGACATTGCTGTATGTGCAGATTGTCTGGCTGATATGGAGTTGCAGGCGCACCGTAGAGGATATCCTTTGATCAACTGCACCAATTGCGGACCGAGATTCTCAATAATAAAAGGAGTACCATATGACAGAAGCATGACAACGATGGCGGGGTTTGAGATGTGTGTAAAATGCAGTAAAGAATATAAAGATATCTCTGACCGTCGTTTCCATGCGCAACCTGTTGCCTGTAACAGTTGCGGACCATTTTATACGATACATTATAATAACAGGAATGATAACAGGATTTCTCATGTTACTTCCATAGCATCCCTATTAATAACAGAGGGATCTGTAGTTGCCTTAAAAGGAACAGGTGGCTATCATTTAATATGTGATGCAAATATTGAAAAAACAGTCGAAAATCTGAGAATATCCAAGGCAAGGGAGGGAAAACCATTTGCCGTAATGTGCAGAGATATTTATGCAGTTGATAAAATAGGTTTTCTGAGTGATGAAGAGAGGGAAATAATAACTTCATGGCGAAGACCGGTTGTGTTGCTGGAAAGCAAAGGGCAATTGCCTCTTTCCGTTTCAAACGGACTCAATACTGTTGGTGTGGCATTACCTTATATGCCATTTCATTATCTTCTTTTCAAAGAATTGAAAATTGATACTATAGTCTTCACAAGTGCTAATTTTTCAGATGAACCTGTTGTAATTTCCGATGATAAAGCTCTGGCTGAATTCCCGAAACTGGCAGCAGCAGTAATAACATATAACCGTGAAATATATAACAGAGCTGACGATTCAGTATGCCGGGTAATTAAAGGAAACGAATTTATAATCAGAAGATCAAGAGGTTATGCACCTTCCCCTGTAAAACTTGCAGTAAAAACAGAAGGCATTTTTGGTGCAGGGGCTGAACTGACAAATTGTTTCGCGTTAGGCAAAGGGAACCAGGTTATCCTTAGTCAGCATATCGGGGACCTTAAAAACGCTGAAACACTCGATTTCTACACAACCTCTTTTAAAAGGTTTTCTAAAATGTTCAGGTTCAATCCCGAAATAATAGCTAAAGACCTCCATCCTGATTATTTGTCATCTTCTTTCGCAGAACAACTTGCAACTGAATTGAAAATTTCAATAGAACATGTGCAGCATCATCACGCCCACATTGCCTCTTGCATGGCCGATAACAGACTTAATGAAAAAGTCATTGGGGTTGCCCTTGATGGTGTAGGACTCGGAACAGACGGAAATATATGGGGAGGAGAGTTTATGATAGCTGATCTTTGCAATTTTGAAAGGGCTATGCATTTTGAATATGTCACGATTTCGGGTGGTGATAAGGTATCTCCCGAGCCCTGGCGATCAGGAATATCATATTTGAACAAATATGCAGGAGATGCAATTACAGGCATGAATACCCTCAAAATAAGAGAGATAGGAATGGAAAAAATTTCACTTTACCGTAACCTCTTAAATAAAGAGATTAATACCTGCCAATATTCAGGCGCCGGCCGGTTGTTTGATGCTGTGGCAGCCATTACAGGTGTTTGCCTTTACTCTTCTTATCAGGCTGAAGCACCGATGCGACTTGAATCGATAATTAAACAAGGGATATCAAGGAGTTATGATTTTGAAATCAGAGGTAATGAGATTTCTTTTGAAAAAACCATAACGGATATTTTATCTGATCTGGAAAAAGAAAAACCTGCAGGTGAGATCTCAACTGTTTTTCATAACACCGTAGCAAGGTCTGTTGTTGAGGGGATAAAAATATTAAGCCGTATGAGCGGTATAAGAAAAGTAGTGTTATCAGGGGGTACATTTCAGAACAAATATCTTTCTGAAAAAATAATCAATGAATTGTCAGGTGAAAATTATTTCGTATATTTTCATAATCAGGTCCCTTCCAATGATGGAGGGCTCGCACTGGGGCAGGTTGCAGTTGCAGCTGCAAGGCGGGTAGCAAATTATTAATCAGATTCCCGGGTCATGCATGAACTATCCATTGTACTGAATATCATCGAATTAGTTGCCATGGAGGCAAAAAAATCAGGTGTGGAACGGGTAACTGAGGTTCGCCTTGAAATCGGACAACTCTCCGGTGTTGAGTATGATTCGCTTGAATTTGCACTCAAAAATCTTGCTCCCGGGTCCATCATTGAGTCAGCTGAAATTATAATTGATAAACCGGTGGGAACTGCCCGCTGTGTCAAATGCGACTACGAATTTGCGATTGAAAACTTTATTGGATCATGTAATTTATGTAGTTCCTTCGATCTTGAAATCATAAAGGGGAGAGAACTCAGAGTAAAATCAATAACAATAGATTAAAACGAAAAAAGATGTGCGAGAACTGCGGTTGTGGAAATCCGGGTGAAAAGGCAATAATCAGAGTTCCCGGCGAAGATTTGAAAAATCAGGAAAATGAGCTGCATGAGCATTACCACTCTCATCCTCACAGTTATGATCCGGGTTCAGATCACAATCATCACCAACATAACGAATCTGGACATGATCATGAGCATGAGCATGACCATCCGGAGATTAACAGAAAAATTGTTTCTGTTGAAACTGATATTCTTCTGGCGAATAACCTGATGGCAGAAAGAAACAGAGGGGTGTTTGAGGCAAAAAATCTTACTGTTATCAATCTTATGAGTTCCCCCGGCTCGGGAAAGACTACCCTGCTTGAAAGAACTATTAATGACTTAAAAGAGAAAATTAAATTTTCGGTCATTGAAGGCGACCAGCAAACTATGAATGATGCCGAGAGGATTAAAGTAACAGGAGTTCCTGTGGTCCAGATCAATACAGGAAATGGGTGCCATCTCGATGCAGAAATGATCAACAGGGCAATAAAAAGATTGGCTCCTGTAGATGGTTCTTTTGTTCTGATCGAGAATGTTGGAAATCTTGTGTGTCCTTCTTTATTTGACCTTGGGGAGACCTGCAGGGTAGTCGTAATGAGCGTAACGGAAGGCGAAGATAAACCATTGAAATATCCTAATATGTTCCGGTCTGTCACTCTCTGCATTTTAAACAAGAGTGATCTCCTTCCCTATCTTGACTATGATGTTTCAAAAGCTGTTGAATTTGGCCTCCGGGTTAATTCCAGACTTCAATTCATAGAACTATCGGCCAAAACAGGAGCGGGAATAGAGGCCTGGTACGAATGGCTTCTCATTCATGGTGGGCTAAAGCCCACTTAACTCCAAGAGCTCTGATCCGTTGGCTGAAGCCAACGGTAACTGATTTTTAGAAATAAACTATTCCGCTTATAATAACCTCAATTACCGTCGGTTTTAACCGATGGTCTTACGAACTCAATATATCTGGACTTTAGTCCCTCAGCAGATCCTCGGTAATTGTTCTCCCGAAATCATATCGACAATTCTGGTTGAACCAACAAGTGTTATAATCTTCACCACAGGTGGTCCATCAGTTACTCTGCCAATAATTGAAGCATCTTTCCCCAATGAATGTTTTCTGATTGCTCTGAGAACACCACCGGCATGTTTTTGCGGTAATATGATAAGGAGCTTCCCTTCGTTGGCAATGTAAAGAGGATCAAATCCCATAATCTCACAAGCTCCTTTAACTTCAGCAGAAACGGGAATCATTTTTTCTTCAAGTAAAATTCCATGGCCCGATGAGTTGCAGATTTCGTTTAATGCACTTGCCACACCTCCCCGGGTAGGATCCCTGAGTACATGAATATCCTTAGTAATTTCAAACAGTACATTAGCAAGATCATTGAGTGGGGCAGTATCACTTCTTATTGTTGATTCAAAGCTAAGTCCTTCGCGTGAAGAAATGATGGCGATACCATGATCAGCAATATTCCCGGTAATAATAACTGCATCACCTGGAATACATCTCTCAGGAGAAATAAAAATACCTTCCGGAACGGTACCGACCCCTGATGTATTAATAAAGAGCTTATCACCTTTTCCTTTTTCAACAACCTTTGTATCACCGGTTACAATATTCACATTTGCATTTATGGCTGCATTCTTTATCGTAATAATAATTCTCCTCAGATCATCCATTTTCAGTCCCTCTTCAATTATAAGGCCGAGGGAAAGATATTCAGGAACGGCTCCGCAACAAACAAGATCATTCACGGTTCCGTTTACTGCAAGGTCGCCAATATTGCCGCCCGGGAAGAACAATGGATTAACTACAAATGAATCAGTTGAAAAAGCTATTTTTCCATTCATCTCCAATACAGCACCGTCATGGGCTGTATTAAGCCAGGAATTGCCCAGTTCCCTGATGAAAAGATCGTGGATTAACCGGTCAGATAGTTTCCCTCCACCTCCGTGGGCAAGGGTAACAATATCATACTTATTAATAGGTAACGGGCAGCTAATCTTCATATTATGATGATTTGTAACGGTAATATGCTGAACAGGCTCCTTCGAAAGATACCATAGGGGCACCCAGGGGATGTTCAGGAATGCACTCCCTCCCAAATGCTTTACATTCGGGTGGTTTGCTGACTCCCTGCAGAATTCTGCCTGCAATACAGGTACCTGATTCTCTTGCATTTACAGTTCCAGGGTTGAAATGTTTTTCAGCATCAAATCCGGAATATTCCTCTCGTACTTTTAATCCGCTTTCCGGTATTATGCCAATACCTCTCCACTCCTGGTCCGTTAGTTCAAAGACATCATAAATCATTTTAAGTGCATGTTGATTCCCGTCTTTCGACACAACCCTCCTGTATTCATTTTCAACCTCAGACCTCCCCTCTTCCAATTGCCTTACAAGCGTTAATATTCCTTTCAGAATATCTGCCGGTTCAAACCCTGTAATTACAAAAGGCACTCTGAATTTTGTGGCGAGAAAAACATATTCATTATATCCTGTTATGGCACATACGTGGCCGGGAGCAAGAAAGCCCTGAATGGATGAATCTTCCAATTCCAGTACCATTTTTATTGCCGGCGGGACCAGTACCTGAGAACTCAGAATAAAATAGTTGTTTAAACGTAGTTGCTTTGCCCTGATTACGGATAATGCATTTACAGGAGCTGTCGTTTCGAATCCGATAGCAAAGAAAACTATATTTTTGTGCGGATTATCTGAAGCAATTCTGACAGCGTCAAGAGGAGAATAGACCATCCTTACATCTGCTCCTTTCGATTTCTCCCTGAGAAGATCTGATTCTGACCCCGGAACCCTTAACATATCGCCAAAGGAGACAAGAATAACATCTTTCATTTGTGCCATAGCCAGAGCTTTATCTATTTTTTCAAGGGAAGTAACACAAACCGGACATCCCGGACCATGTACAAGGCTGAGTTGTTCCGGAAGAAACTCAGACAGGTTATATTTCATTATAGAGTGGGTTTGACCACCACATATTTCCATAATATTCCATGGATGTTTTACAACCTTCTGAATCTTCGTTGTCAGGGCTTTTACAACATTAATATCCCGGTATTCATCAATATATTTCAAATAAGAGAATATGATGGTTAATTTATTGCGATGATATTTGTCTGAATATCTCAAGAGTCTCTTCAGCTTCACAGGTGTTAAGTAGGGTTAAGGCCGACCCTGCATGAGCAACAACATAGTCTCCCACTTTTGCTTCAGGCACCCACTCGATAGAAATATCTTTTAAAACACCATTGAAACTGACTTTGGCCATTCTCATACCTTCTTCTGAAGATATAGAGATTATTTTCCCGGGAACAGCAAGGCACATATTGAGATAATTATGTATATGGCTAAGTTAATCTAATTTCTTCAAAAATCGTAATTTTTTATAAACTAAGTGACCACCCGGAACCCTCTCTTTAAATATTTTTCTTATTATTGTTTCCTGTTGGTATGTTTTTTGTATATAAATCAAAAAAACTTATAAACCGAGCCCTGAAGATTCGGGGCGAAATACCTGTCTGCCGACAGGCAGGTATCATGCCCTTAAAAATAATTATATAATGATGAAAAAACTGATATTTCTTGCCCTGGTGATTATAGGTGTTCTTCCACTTAAGGCACAGGCAAACAAAGCTAACCTTCTTCAGGATCTGGAGAAAAGTCAGATTTCCAATCAGAATGTTACTGCAACAGCAACATTGAAATCTTCAAGCCGTCTGTTTGGAGCCAAAGATGACCTTACTTCTGTCATTCTTATAATTCCTTCAGGCTCTGCTGTTACTGTTCTCGGTTCGGATAGTACTTATCTTCATGTTGCTTTTGAAGAAAATGAAGGCTATATTTTCAAACGTCATGCAGTTATTGATAAGACTCCGGTTACTACATTACAAACGAATCAGATCCAACAGTTTGTAGAGGCAGAGCATCCTGTACAAGTACAACAGGTTAGCCGTTTCTCATACCTCGAAAGCAAATATGGTTCGACCATGGCAGCAAGACTCAATTCCGGTAAGATATGGAAAGGGATGAATGCTGAAATGGTAAAAGACAGCTGGGGAACAGCTGAAAAGATCAACAGGGTTATCAGCGGAAATATTATTAAGGAAGAATGGATCTTTAAAAACACCTGGCTCTATTTTGAGAATAATTCGTTGGTTGAGTGGGGTCATATAGGGAAATAACCTCTTCGCTTTATTTTTATATGTCATTTTAATTTATCTGCTGCTATTTGCGGATAAAAAAAAATCCTTATTTTTGCCCGTGAAATTGCGGGAGTAGCTCAGTTGGTAGAGCACGACCTTGCCAAGGTCGGGGTCGCGGGTTCGAGTCCCGTCTCCCGCTCAAAAAAAAAATAGGCTGCGAAAGCAGCCTTTTATTATTTATGAATGCCGACGATATGTTTACATGGAGGAAGGTATGAGTAAATAATAAAATGCCACGCCAGTGGCTTTTATGTTTGATGGCATCTCCCCAAGGGTCCGCCATGCCGCAGGCGTGACAATCCCGTCTCCTTTTTTTAATATAATAACAAAGAAAACCTTATCTTTAAATATTGAATTTTGAATATGTCTTAGCAATTCGCACTGATTATGAAGAAAATACTCATTGTCAACATGATTTTGCTTGCTGCACTGATTTGTAAAGGCCAGGGCAATGACCTTGATATTGGACAGGTCGGTTATATACCATCGGACGAGAATCTGCAAAACCGTGAGTGGTTCAGGGATGCTCATTTCGGTATGTTTATTCACTGGGGAGTGTCCAGTGTGCTTGGCAAAGAGATTGGCTGGGCATTGTCAGGCAAGGACGTGAATGAATACAGGAAAAATATAATGAGATTCAATCCGTTAAAATTTGATGCAGCTGCGGTTGTTAAACTGGCTAAAGATGCCGGAATGAAATATATCACATTCACAACCCGGCATCATGACAGCTTCAGTATGTTTAATACACGATATTCAGATTGGGGAATCATGAATACGCCTTATGGCAAAGATGTTCTCAAAATGCTTGCTGAGGAATGCCGTAAGCAGAGTATCCGCCTGTTCTGCTATTATTCGCTTACCGATTTTTATCGTCCGGATTATTGCCAGGGTGTGGTAGAAAAGGCAACCGGGATCCAGGGGGAATGCAACTGGGATGAATATATTCAGTTCATGAAGGATCAGTTAACCGAAATACTGACCAATTATGGTCCGATCTACGGTATTTGGTTCGATGGACACTGGGATCAGGTTACAAGACTCGAAAACGGCCGGAACGGGAACCAGATGCGCTCATGGAAGTATGATGAAATATACAGGCTCATTCACGACCTGCAGCCTGGTTGTATGATTGTGAATAATCATCATTTAGCCACCTTTCCGGGAGAAGATTATCAAACTTTTGAGCGAGATCTGCCAGGTGATAATTCTGGTGCGGGATATTCAGTTGATGCGGTTATTTCCAGTGAGTTGCCGTTAGAATCGAGCGACATCATTGGCAAGAGCTGGGGTTATGCTACCGGTGACACTGTTAACCGCTCTGTAAAGGAGCTTGTTCATCTGCTTGTGGGTTCGGCAGGTTTGGGAGCAAATCTCCTGTTGAACATCGGACCTACTCCTGAGGGTGAAATCCGTCAGGCCCACAGAGAGAGATTGCTTGCCATCGGGAGCTGGTTACATACTTATGGGGAAACCATTTACGGTACAAGTAAAAGTTTTATGAACCCTGCAGACTGGGGTGTCGCAGTAGAAAAAGACGATAATATTTTCCTGCATATCATTCACCCGGAGAAGATTGACAAACAATTGATTTTGAAGCATTTTCCATACAAAGTGATTAATGCTAACAGTTTCGAGTCCGGGCAAACTATCCGGTTCAAAGCAGACCAGGATGCTTCAACATTAAGTTTGCAAATCCCGGAGTTGAATTCAGAAGCAATTGATAATGTGATAGTTTTGCAGGTATCGAAGAAATGAAAGGGATTGAGTTTGTTTAAATATTTTCTTCTCTCTTAAACTATTCTAATGTTATTAATAATTATTTATCTTAAATTTGCCCACCGATTCTTCCAAAGGTTGGCTTGACCTGCAAGACTGCAAGACTGCATGACTGCAAGACAATATTAAGCCCGGATGCTGGAATTCCCGCCAAGACGGGACAGGGTCCGACACACAGGACATGCTTTTTGAGATATAATGATTTTATTCCGCCCGGATGGTGGAATTCCCGCCAAGGCGGGACAGGGTCCGACACGCAGGACATGCTTTTTGAGATATAATGATTTTATTCCGCCCGGATGGTGGAATGGTAGACACGCAGGACTTAAAATCCTGTGGCCATTACGGCTGTGCGGGTTCAAGTCCCGCTCCGGGTACCCAGAGGCACAAGAGGTCAAAATCGACCTCTTGTTTCTTTTTATGACATTCTGAAACCCTCACTATTTCTAAGGATGAGAGGTATCGGAAATTTGAAGGTGAGGGTTGCAACTTTTAAATTTGAAAAATCGGTTTTTTTGTAAGAGTTGCAACCAGGGGGCTACTTTCGTACTATACTTGATGTGATTTGCACAAAATACCTCCCAGACCTCGAACAGTTGCTTCTGGGACGCTTTTGTGAGATCATTGATATAAGCTGTGGTTTGAAGAGAATGCTTGAGGAAATGAACCCAGAACGGGAATTGAGAGAGAGTTAAATCGTTTAATTTTAAATTTGGTTAGGTCGTAAGACGGTAAAATCAATATCAACTTCTTTCTTTCCTTTTGAATTACCAATGGACTTACCAATCCTAAACATAAGTTTAATCGATTCCGTATAGGTGGGTGCGGTAATTTTTCCATTTTCCACTATCAGTTTTTCGGCAAAGATGGTATTAAGTATTTTCTTCTTGGTGACACCATCAGACTTCCTGTAATATTCCAGGAGGTTTTCCATCATTGGAACTTCTATTTGAATATACTTCTTAAAAGGTGATACTTTCTGTTGTAATTCAGTAAGTTTCTCTCTTGTTAGGACAATGTCTTTATCCAGTCTACCTTTCATATCCTGATAGTCCTGAGAGGTGATAATCCTGTCCATAAAATCATTTTGAAGGTTGGATTTACGGAGTTCAAGTTTCTCCAGTTCCTTCTTCATTTTCTGAATCTCATCCCTCCTATTGTAATCGTCTTTTTCGAAGAACTTTTCCAGGGTTTTTCTGTACAGGTTGACGATTTGGGCTGAAGTTGAAATACTTAATAAGATATCTTCAACACCCTCATGAACGTCCTGAATACGATGCCTTTGATTACACCTGTCTTTACAACAGAGATAGTAATGATGTAACTTTCCTGTATGACTACGACAAGCATAAGCTGTGAGTGCTCTATCATGCTCAGGACACTTTAATAAACCTTTCAGCGGGTATAGGTCTGATTTATCATCATGGAACTTCATATTCCTTCTACGACCTGACAAGACGTCGTTAGCCCGATGAAATATTGTTTCAGATATTAAAGATGGGTGAAGCCCAGGAGCATCTTGGGATGGTTCTTTCTTCCAAGCCCCTGTCCTAATCTTTCCGATATAAACGGGATTTCTCATACACCTCAAAAATGTATTCTTGCTGATTTTTAATTTATTATCATTCAACCATTTTCTAACTTCATCAGCTGAGTATGTACCAGTCGCTAACATACTAAAGGCTTCAATCATCAAAGGAGCATCTGAATTTGGACGAAGTGTAGACTTTTTGTCATCCCTGAAATTATCATATCCCTTCGGTGCCTGTGTCGTCCAGTAACCATTCATCCTGGCTCGCCATGAACCTTCAGCAGTTTTCTCTGCAATCCGGTCATTTTCTACTTCTGGCATTGTCAAGTATAAACTGAGAAGGATTTTATTATCAGATTTTGAGATATCAAGAGGCTGCTCCACAGTATTAACAGTAACTCCAAGTTTATTAAGCTCTTTAATAACTGTCATTGCATCATACTGGTTCCTTGAAAATCGATCCCATCGATTACAAAGAATTAGATCAACCTTGCCACTGTTCTTTTTAATAAAAGACATTATTTTGATCCATTCCGGTCGATTAAATGACTTACCAGAGTAGTCCTCTGTATAAATGTCAACAATATTGTGATTGTTAATCTCGCAGTATTTCGTCAGCATCACTTCCTGATGCTGAAGGCTATGTCCCCTATCAGCTTGCTCGTCTGTACTGACTCTCTTGTAGCAGATTACGTTCATTTTTGGATTGTTTGTCTTGATTCTGCTTATAACTCTCAAATTCGATTAGGGCTAAAGTCGTGATCAATTCTCTTATGAGCAGCATTTCTTCGTGAGTAAATTTGTACTCACCTTCATTTAATATCTTTGTACATTCCTGTTCATTTAACTGTATAAGTTGACTATTATGCATATTATACGATGTCAATATAATCTTTTAGTAACGCCTCTATCTCTCCCTTCTGATCCAACATCTTTTCTGAAAAAGGACTGTTCGTCCTGGATGAATATATAACCTTCGTTATACCTCCTTGAAGTTCAATGCAAATGATTAGTCCTGACCTAAGACAAATTATTGCTCCATAGTCTGTATCTTCAGGGTGCTCATCGAATTCATACCCTTTTGGCCGATCAAAATATTCATTGCCGTGATAACTACAAATAGGCTCAAATCTGCGCTTTTTGAGATTGTCATGCATTACTATCACTTTATTTAATAATCGAGCTCCATTGTTAATCCATTGTCTTAATTCTTGTACTGTCATTTTTATATTTATTAAAAGTTTATTATGATAATAAAATATAAACAAATATTTTGAAGATTCCAAATATTAAGAATAATAAATAGCAGATAATCAGAATTATGTGCATAATGATATAACCTTTATATTTCTCAGTATCTATTAATAAAATGCAATTTAGGATGTAGCCATACGTAATTGACCACCCAAGAGTTAAATCCTTTTTGTTTACCAATGTATGTTAAGTGTTATCTGACCGGATTTTGAAGTGGTCAAAGAAGGACGGATTTTACACTTCGTTTCAGGTGACAGGAGGTTTGTTGTCAACGATAGGGTTATTCATTTGATCACTGGTTTGATCAAAGCTATACCCACAAACAAAACCAGACACTTACAATCTCAATTTGTAGGTGTCTTTTTTTTTACGCCAGGTTTACGCCAGGTTTTGGCTAATAATGGGGTTTTTCGACCAAAGAAATCAGACGGAATTATTTAAATTTAAACAAACCCGGGACAGTGCTTTTCACCTTCCTGGTTATGGTTGGATTCTATTTTAAAAATGTCAGGATGTAAATCCCGGCACTGGAGAGAATAGCTGCCAAGCTCTTTTGCAGCTTTTGCTTAAGGCGTCGATCATAGCGAGTTGCAAATGTGCTAGCAGCTATTCTTTGGGATTAGTCAATTAGTAGATTTAATAGAATCCGAAATCTCATACTTTAAAAGCGAATGAATACTTGCAGTTGATGCTAAGTATATTGTATTATTCTTTTCATCAACGCAGAAATATCCCCAGTCATCTAGTTTATATCTCTTAATCGGGTTTCCGTTCCAGTCAAATTTTTCAACAAATATGTATGTCTTCTTATTTTGGTTATCTCTCTGTACATTAATAGGAGTCCTTCCACTATAAAGCATCCAAAAGTATTCATCATTTGGAGACATGCCCCAAAAGTGAGTTATGTTAGTAGGTTCAAGAGTAGCAAAATCGTCTTTCCCCTTTTCTAAGCCTTTGGTATTTTTAATGAAATATTTTTATCTGTTTGAAAGGAATATTGTAAATTAGTATTGTTAATACAAAGTAGACCTATTTAATCTTTTAGAAATAATCCTAATGTTATGAAAAACAAAATATTACTTATCTGGACTTTGTATATAATCTTATGGATTCCACTAATTATGTTTCTTATTTCGGGTATTAAGAGTGATAAGGATATTAATGGTGTCTTAGCAATTTTCTTTTTTGGATTTACAATTCTTGTGATTATAGCCCCATTGATAGATTATTTTATTGGTAGAGCTATTAAAAATCTTCTCAAAGAGACACTAATAGATTTTATGAAGTCTGATAATTTCTTTTACACGTTTATTAATAGGCATTTTATTATAGCCATTCCTAATGATAAGTCAGGTCTTGGATTAGTACTCAGAAAAAAATCTTACAAATGTGATGAATACTTTATCCCTCGAGAAAATATCATTTCAGCGAATATTGAAGTTACTAAACAAGAAGTATTAGAAACCATTGAAGATCCTTCTGCTAAAGGAGTAATAGGAGGTGCAATGGTTGGTGGTATTGTTGGCGCGATAATTGGTGGTGCTTTATATACTAATAAAAAAAGTTATAGACGTCTTGAAGATGACAAGGTTTTACTCCACATAAATCAATCAAAATACAATCCAAATACATTTTCGCTGATTTTTGGAAAAGCTCAAGAGTATAGTTCAAATTTAAAGGATACTAACCTTCAAACCGCAAGATCTGTCTTTTCCAAAATACAAAGTGCACTAATTAGATAAAGGAATAAATATAAGACATTTAGAACAATATATATTTTCTCATTCAAATCACTTTTCAGTGAATTGAATTGTCCCATTTATAGAGGCTGTCTTCTGCCCCTAACACATTCTCAATCCATCACTGCATAGGGGGGGTGATATACATCACAATCTTATGTAGTTTGTATCACTTTCTAACATGCTAATTATCAGTCATTTATTTGATAAAACGTGATTTTTATCCTGCCCTATCTGTGCATAAAGCTGCTCTCGTTCAGGAGAGTCCTGATTATCTTTCTTATCATGTCCGTTCTCAAAAATTATCGACATGTTTTCTAGGAACTCTGTCTTCCATTTGGAGATGGTTACCGAATGTACCTCAAACTGCTGATTGAGTTCCGCCAGAGTCTTCTGATTTTTAATGGCTTCTAAGGCTACTCTGGCCTTGAAGTCCGCACTGAATTTGCGTCGTGAATGTTTTGTCATAGGTTTAGTAAAATTAATTGTTTCTTTTAACTAAACCCCTGGTCTAGGATTTCGGGAGTATTATATAAAATAGACTTATAAACTTTTTTGCATTAAGTGTTTATAAATTTAAAGAATATTTTCAGATAAAAGATTTTATATGACTAAATCTTTCGTTGATGCTTATTTAACTCCTTAATCCTCGGGTTCCACCCTCTAAATCACCCCTTATTGAGACTTTATACACAACTAAAGAACTCTAAGTATTTAAAATATAGCTACAGTTTTCTAATATTTCCTAAAAAATGATTGAAATTTTTATTTCACTTTTACCAAAAAAGTCGGTTTTTGAGATTTCCGGGCCAAAAATTTCTCTTTGAGTATTGACCCCTATTTTTGAATGTCATTTTTCCCTATTATGGAGAGGGGATACGTGAGGGAGCCCTCCCGGGGGGTCATGCCCGGGGCGGGAGATGGATGGTCCCCGGGCTAAAATTAAAAATCAATCTGCAAGATCACCTCAATTAACTTGAGAAGGTAGACTGGAATGAAGGAGATTCGGACTCAGGTTTTATTGAAAACCAATCCACAACAATGGTTACTTCAGATTATTCTCCCAGAACTTGAGTATGTGAGGACTAGAAGAAAGTCAATCTACAATATGGTCAGACGGTCTGAAATTTAGTTGGCGTTTTCTATTCCCAAGATATGCTCTGCACCGAAATTCTGATACTCATTAATTATATCACTTAAAAATCCATGCAATGTGGCTGTATCTAACGGAGAAATTAACATAATAGGGTCAGCATCAGGATCAATACCAAGTTTTGAGGAGTAATATTCATAAAAATCCAGATGTGTTATCTGCATGGCAGATTTGATATCAATCAGTTCGTTTAAATCTAAATAGAGTATGTCACCGTAATATTTACAATCTTTTTTCATCCTTCTTTCCTTTAGTTGATTTTTACTGGTCGTTTGGTACTACAGCCTCACGCTGTCGTAAACATCATGAATTTCCTTCTCACGAATACCAAGGTATTTCTTTGTGATGGATGGAGAACTGTGTCCGAACAACTCCATTAATAGAATTACCGACTCGTTTGAGTAGTTATTTAATCTGAGAACCCTGTTGCCAAGGGTCTTCCTGAACAAATGACTACTGGCGTTACCCTCGAGAACAATGTTGTATTGTTTCAAGAGTTCCTTCAATTTCACGTTCACATAACTTTTGTCAATCGGTTTCGTTCCATACCTGTTAACAAAGATTAATTGGTCGGTGTCAGCGACCACCATTCTACCTTTAATTCTCTCAACAATTTCTTTCAGGTCTGTATTGATTTTAATTCTACGAGTCTTCTTGGTCTTCTGCTCCTGTATGGTCAGGATTTCTGAATTTTCAAATTGGCTGAATCGTAATTTTAATAAATCACCGATCCTCAAACCGGTGAAAACTCCAATTGTTATAAGAAGACAGAATTTGTACTCTCCATCCCGTTCAAGTTTTCCAATCAGGGACTTGAAATCATCCCAATCCATCGAGGTTGTTGTTGTTCGTTGCCCTAATAAGCTCATTTTGTGCAAGTTTTGATATAGGCTAAACTAATGCTTTATATTATACTTGCCGCATATTCAATCAAAAATATAAGCTCATTTTCAGCACTTTAGATAGATTTGTTGTAAAGCGTTAATAATCAATTGGAATTTAAAATGAGCACCTTATACTTTCCTTATAAGTGTAAGTTGAGAGGGCTTCCTTTCAGGTGAAATGAAGTTTGGGTCTTCATGCGATCAAGATATCCGGAGAAAATAACTCAATCGGCACGACTCACCTTAATACCGGACTCGTGCTCAGGTCATTTCTATGATCGATCTGGAGATCGATCTTACTAAAATCAATCGGCAAACAAATAAAGTCAAATATGATACCTGCCGAATGAGTTTTAGTCCGGAATTCTCCCGGGGGAAAATGTATGAGTCTGGCTAACAGCATATTCCTTTATAATATATACATTAGCCTAATGAAGAAATTGATAACTATTTTATGTCTACTTCCTTCGATGTTAATAAATGCTCAGGTCATCGATTGGGACAATTTCAATGAAAAGACAATGAACGATGTGATGTTCAATCAAATGAACGATTATACTAAGAGTAATGGCTTCTATTCCATTATTCGAATGTCAGTTGGACAACAAAAAATCTACAGGTGTATTAAGAAGAATAATGAGAAATTATGGCTGGATGACCTTAATACGATAATTAATGTCAAAGTTTTGAGAAAATATGATTCCAAAATTATTTCTCATACTAATCTGATTGGTAATGTCGGCCTTCTTGATAGTGTCTCATTTGAAAATGTAAAAACATATGAGGACATTGCCATCAAGTGTATTACGGATTGGACAAATTCCGAGAATATTATTTTCATGATGTGGAGCCAAACAGGAGAAGCAATTACTTTCTATAACAAAAAAACGGGAACGGTATATCTCTTCTTCGCTTTTCTAATATAATGTATCATATTTAGATGGACCTTTATCAAAAACAGTTCAATTCATAAGGCTGGCTCACAACTTGTGATACATACTATACTCCAATACAATAGAAAAAATAAAAAATTGAAGTGTCTTTATATCCAACTCCGCAATCTGAATTCTTCCATCCTCAATATCAAATATTTGTAATTTATTTAAGAAATACCTGGCGAACTCCATTTTCTTTTGATCGTCATCATTCATAAGGAGTATGAGGTCATCCATCTTCTTAAAATAATGTAAGTTGCTATCGTTCTTTTTCATTAGATGGCTTTGGGTTTTTTAAAGCTATTACCTTGATTCTGGGTATCAATCCCCCTCTTGTTTCCATCCATATAATCACAAAGGATGTCTCTCATTAGCGATGATTTTGTTCTCTGCTCAATTACTAATAGATCAGCTAGCTTTTTGAATTGCTCCTCCGTGATCCTAATTGTTAAATGTTTTGTCTTCTTTATCATACCCATAAATAGTAAGTCAGTCGGTTTTGTATTCCAAATCACTCTAAATTATCTTTCAAAATCCTAATTTCTATATAAATTGACTGGATCTTTCGAGTGGGTCAATTACTTTACACCATTTAAAAGCTCTGTTTATTAATGTATTACAGTTTAATATATCGTTTCTGATACTGCAAACTGATAAAAGAGAAACCCGGTTGTGTGTAAATCACGCCAACCGGGAATTCTTGTTAATCCAAATACTTACGACAGATCTGCAGGTTAATCTATTGGATTATGCCGCCATTTTGTCTTGTTCTTCATTGTTTTTGATAAATTCATTTTCAAAGTCAAGTACCTCTTGATTAGTTGGGAGGTTTTCTTCAACCATACGCAGTCTTTTCTCTGCAAATTCATGGGACACTGTGTCGGTATCGTATCCGATTACCTTTCGTCCAAGTTGAAGAGCAACAGCGGTAGTAGTGGATGTTCCATTGTAAATATCAAGTACAGTGTCCCCGATCTTTGTAGTCAAAAGTATTGGTAAAAGAGGTATTACGGAAGGATATGGAGCCATATGTCGAAAGGCTGGGTCAATATCTTTGAGTTCTGTCCAATTAAATCCATTGGCGTGCAATACCTGATTAACTCTTTGTTCTGAGAGAAAGTTTCTGAATCTTACAAGAGGTTTTTTCAAAGTCCAAGTGTGAGTTTTCATTTTATGTCCAAATCCTGAATCTTTAGATCCCCGCCCCACCTCATAGATTCCATCCTCTTTCCATATTTTAAATTCTCTGTAAAAAAGCAATTTGGGATCTTTAATGAAATGAAGAATGTATTCATATGTAGGCATCAGCCGGTTAGCTCTGTCATTTTGTGGTTTTTGGTTATCTTTCAGCCAATAAATTTTTTGGTTAAGGAACCATCCTGATTTTACCATCTCAATAATGAGCTTTTCTACCACCAGACAGTTAACTTGTCCATCATAGCTGTCAGTGATTACCATAAAAAGGCTTCCGGATTTCTTCAATTTCTTGTATACCCCACGATTGATGTCAACTTCCTTCTCTACGTACGCATCAACCGTTCTTTCCATTCCGTGTTGAGGTTGTTCCATGTCTCTGACACCGTCAGGGTAATCTCGTTGTTGAAAGTATGGAGGAGAAGTAACTGTAGAATCGATACTTTCATCAGGGATATCATTCAAATTCTCACAGGACTTGTTAAAGAGTTGGTAGTTCTTTCCTTTTACCACTTCCATTGCCTCGGTAAGAGCATTTGATCCTTGTTCCTTTTTTGAATTCCTATAATTTGTAATAACATTAAGGGCCTGGTGTATTTTCATCTCCCCCTTTTCGATTTTTTCCATTAATTCAAAACCTTTTATCACATTATCCCCTTTTTTTTCAAATTCTTTGACTTCAAGAAGTCTCCTGAGAGAAGAAGCTGACATATCAGCCCCAATGATCTCACATGCAATGTCAAATCTGTCCTTACCAGCACAAGAATACATTTCGTTATTTAATGATGAATCACCGAGCATCAGTCTTCTTTTCCCTTGCGATTTGCCAAGAATGCCAAGAATCAGTTCAGCATGATTGCACAGTTCATGGATTGACCTTTTGGTTCTTAAGTTTCTTATAACCAGTTGGTCTTGGATTTTATTTTCTGGTAAATCGAGGAGCTCTACCTTGAGAGTTTTCCACTTTAGTTCCTTTGCCACCATAAATCGGCTCACACCATCAATGATTTGGTAAAATTCACCTCGTTGGACTACTATAACAGCCACAAGTTGTGGAATCATTTTCATCGTTAGTTTCAAAACTTCTAGATTTTTAGTCTTATATACTTTTTCAGTTATGGGATGCAACTGAATTTTATCCAGTTCTGCATAAAAAATGTTATTTACCATTTTATTTATTTTATATGTTACATGAATTGTTTGACATAGTTTTTTGACATTCCTTGGACATTCAGGGCTGAACTCAGACCTGTAATTATGGCATATTACTATTATGACATAGTTTTATAGCAAAAAAAAATAGAATTGGACCCAGATCTTCATCAGGGCTTCAATCTACCTTTTCATTTAAAAGTCATATCCGAAAACAGGACAGGTAGATATATAATTGTAGCTGAAGGAACTTTAATCCTGTAAAACGAGAAACTTGAACCTTGCTCCTAGCGGTAATAATTATTTGATTTTTCATAACTCTATTATTTAATATGGTATATTTATTATATGACATAGTTCATATTCAAAAAAAATATTAAATTTCCCCGTTGTCCTTTCTTCTGCGTAAGGTCTCACTCATTTTTCTTTTTGCCGTCTCTTTTGCCCTTATACTCATTGTATCATTCCCAAAATCTCCAGCTTTCCCAAGGTATATCTTTACCTCTTTTGTTTTTCCATTTATTAAAGGCCAGAATGTCTTGGCAGTGAAATATTCCATATCGGTTTTTGAATCTCTTGTTCTGGCTACATAAACTGAAGGTTCTGAAATTATCCATTCTTGCTTATACTCTATTATTGCCTCCTCAAATTCTTTTAATACCGATCTATTTTTTCTCGCTATCTCCTGAACCTTCAGCAAAGCTGCGGTGACGTTTTTTGGCGTCCTTTTGGTTCTTCCACCATCTTCCAATGATGTAACCGTTAAAAATTCTTCCAGTCCTTCAAAAGCACTTGTAATATTAAATTCTGATTTTTTACGACTCATCATTTCAAAGGTTTTCTTTCTAACATAGGTCAAAGATATTATATGACATAGACATATCCAAATATTTTGAGATATTTTTTCAAAAAAAATTTACATAATATCATTTGACAGGATGTTTCTAGGAAGAAAACCCGATTTTTGTAATAACATGTGTCGATCCTAAAGCTCCATAGGATAAAGGATATCCGACGTATTACAATTCATTAAATCCAAGAGTGGTCATTGAAATCTACCAATGTGTTACTGTATTGAAAAATACTTTGTAAGGATCAATCAATCCGATACTTTTGAATAGAAAATTAAAATAGACCGGATGATTCTAGCTTCAAAAGAAGTAACTTTCATAATAGGGTTGTAGAACTCAATGGATATTATTATTCCACTTATAGTAGGATGGATCAAAAAATAGGAATGATGGGAAGGATTACTGAATAGTTAGAAATTGAAATCTAAGAGTAGAAGAAGTTTAGCCAATCTTATTTAAAGACCTCGCGTAAATTATTGACCAGCTCCCTTAAATTCATTATCAATCTTAATATTCAGTTATTGACATAGGCCTTTTTTTCTAAGTTCCTGTAATATTACAGGAAGTTCTGGAATATAGCTGAAATCATATAAGGGGCTGGTAAATTTCTACTAGCATCTTCTTAATACTGTGCCAGTTTATTCTTGGGTCCTCTTAATTCTGGGCCACTTGGTACTGGTTTTTTTGTACTGGACCAGTTTATACTAGTATACACTTCCAGTAGGATTTCAGTGGCTCTTTAGATTAGAGCAGTCTTCTTCTAATCCTGATATAATTCAGTTTTAGAACTGCTCCACTCAATGTCTCTTTGAGTTTTCGCACATAGAGGAACTCTGAAACCCTCTATGATTTGATACTTTCCACTAGTCCTTCAGTGACCGTTGCATCCGTTCATCGTATCTTGGTCTTGAACACCTGCTCTGTTGATGCATCCCGTTGTAGAGCTTAAAGAGTTATCCCAACCGTCGTTCCCGAATAATTATAACTCCGAATGTTACTGTGGCTGTAGCCGTAATATTTGTTGAGGTATACCTCCTAATCAAAATATAAACTAAAAAAACAAAAAAATCAAGTCTCCAGTAATAAATATCATGAGTACTACAAAAATCTTCTTTTCAAGGAGACCATTGAAAAATAATACCTTATATTATAATAACTCCTGCCCTATCATTTACCTCCATTCCTTGGCTGATTCTGGTGACCTCTGGTAAAGATTATCGCAATGTTAAGAGGGAAGGATGGCCGAAGATGATCTCTCTCCAGAGTCCACAAAACATTAGCAAAATGACAAATAATCCTCCCCCAAATAATCTCAGGAGGATTTTTGACGATAAAAAGACAGGATCCTCCCCTGTATTTTTGCTATCTAATAAACGTTCGTTTATTTGGTTGGTTGTTCATTTTAGTAGTCTTTTCACCCTCAGATTCTGATATCCTATAATTCTTGAGGAATAAATGATATTTTTACCTTTGAAATTGTTTACTATAATTTCATTCTAATTTACTGACTATGCATAGAAACGGATGGAAAATATTGATTGTACTTCTTTTACTTCCATCCTTTATTCCCCGGAATGCAAATGCAAGTGAAAAGACTAAAACAATTGTCATTTTTTTCTCTTTGCATGCAGGGTTACCCGCATATCAAAATCTTTTGGAGGGTTTTCGCACTTCATTTTCTGAAGAAGCTGACGAAAACTACAATTTATTGATCGAGTACCTTGATATTGGTAGGCTATCGGATGATAAATACGCAAAATACATTGTTGAGCTTTATAATGATAAATATAAAGATGTCGATATTGACCTACTGATTACTGTAACCCCGGGGGTGAACCAGGTGTTAATGAAGTATGGGTTTGAAGCCTTAAAAAAGAGCAGGATAATAAGCATCGAATTCGATTCTCTTGCTTCTGATCAGGGCTTGTTGCCTTCTGAAAATGTAACTAAAGTTATCATGAAATTGAGGTTTGCTGAAACCATTCAGAAAGCTTGTAACCTGTTCCCCTTATGTAAGAATATTTTTGTAATAAGCGGATGTGCACCAACTGATAAGTATTTTGCATCTCTTGTCAGAGCTGGATCAGGAAGCTTAGAGAAAAAATATAATTTAGTCTTTATTACGGACCTTTCCCTCGATTCAACTATAAAGTTTGTAAGTAAAATACCTGAGAACAGTATTGTAATTGTCCCAACATATCTTTCAGATAAAAACGGTATTCAATTTTCGACTCCTGAAATTATAGGTCTTCTCTCTACCAATTGCAGCAGTCCGATATTCCCTGTTTTTGACAGTTTTATAAAAAGAGAAGGTGGTGTCGGGGGGTATATTTTCAGCTTCAACTCATTAGGAAAGGAGACAAGCAGGATTGCAAAAGAGATTCTTAATGGGATTCCTATGGGGAAAATAGTATTTAATTCCGAAGGTTTATATCAGAATATTTTCGACTGGAGGGTACTAAAAAAATGGGGTTTGGATAAATCCAAAGTATTGCCTTCAGACAGTATTTTCTATTACAAGGAATCTGATTTTATCTCTGAGTACAAATGGTATATTCTAGCTGGCCTGTTATTTCTGATATTAGAAACATTCCTTATAGTCTATCTGTATAAGCTAAATGTCAGACAGAAAGAAATTGTCAGACAGAAGATCGAAGCAGAAAATCTTTACAGGATCATTGTACGTGAGGAAAGACTCATGATGATGGTTGAATTGACAGCATCCCTCTCTCACGAGTTAAGTCAGCCACTAACAGCAATTTTATATAATGCCCAGGCATGTGTCCGCTTTCTGAAAATGGAAAAACCCGACTCTGGTCAGATTGAAGAAATACTTTTAAAGATTATTAAAGATGACAAGAGGGCAGGAAGTCTCATCAGCAGTGTCAGAAGTTTAATGAAATTAGAAATGAGGGATAAAGAATTGGTTAATCTTAATTCTGTTGTCCAGGATTCACTGGTTATATTTAAATCCGAAGCATTGAGTAAGAATATCAGGATCATAAATCACCCTCCGGACAGAAATGTCTTTGTTTTTGGAGACAAAATTCAATTAGAACAGGTACTCTTAAATTTTTTATACAATGCAGGTCATGCAATTGAAAATTGTGATATTGATAAAAGAACAATAGAAATATTTCAGCATATTAACAAAGACTCGGTAAGAGTTTCTGTACGGGACTCAGGAAAAGGAATTGAAGTGGAAATTAAAGAAAAATTATTTAAGCCATTTGTTACAACCCGTGAAAGTGGTTTTGGAATTGGACTTGCAGTTAGCCGGTCAATAATTGAAAATCATAATGGAGAAATATGGGCTGAGAATATCCCCGATGGAGGTGCTGAATTCTCATTCAGATTAAAAATCATGAAGGATGAAGCAAGTAGGTGAAACTGTTTTTGTAATTGATGATGATGAATCTGTAAGGAGCTCTCTATCGCTCTTTTTACAATTATCTGATTACAATGTGGAATCCTTTGAGAGTTCCGAGGAATACCTGTCCAGGGAAGACTATTTAAGAGCTGGATGCATAATCCTTGATGTAAATATGTCAGGGAAGTCCGGACTGGAACTTCAGGAAGTTCTAATCAGTCGTAATTCTCATTTACCTATAATATTCATTACCGGTTATGGTAATATCCATATGAGTGTTGATACTGTAAAAAAAGGAGCAATAAATTACCTCGAAAAACCATTTAACGAGGAAGAATTGCTTCATTCGGTGTCAGAAGCAGTTGGTCTGAGCCATAAAATGTTAGCTGAGAAAGAAGAAATTTTAAAGGCCAAGCAACTTATTCGCACTCTTACAAGAAGAGAGTTTGAAATTTTGACTTTCATAATAACCGGAATGCTAAATAAACAGATTGCTTATAAACTTAATATTGGGGAACATACGGTCAAAGTCCATAGACGGAGTATCTGTGAAAAATTAAGGGTAAGATCGGTTCCTGAAATTATCCGTATTGCAGACAACGCTGGTATAATCCCTTCTGATAATAGAATCTGATAACTTTCGAAATCTTTCGATTTTAATCTTCCTTTTTCTACCTACTGCTTTCAGACTGTGGTCTTAAATCATTTATATGGTTATGTCACTAAAGTGCAATTGACACGAACTATATTAGATGGTACCTTTGAATCACTTTTTATTCAATAAAAGTTATATTCTGTAAAAATGAAGGATCAGATGATTTCTATCATTGAAGATGATTTGTCTGTGCGGGAGGCAATCGAAGTTCTTCTCAAATCAGCAGGAATGAAATATCAATCCTTCGACAGTGCTGAGCAATTTCTATCGAGATTCGAGCCTTGTCAGGAAGACATAATAGTTCTTGACTTAAACCTGCCAGGGATGAACGGTTGTACTTTATTAGAAGAAATTAATCCTGATGGAACTAAGATTCAGGTAATAGTTACAACTGCATTTGATGATCCGGACAGCCGGAAGTTGTGCAAACAATACGGAGTAAAAGCATTTCTGAGAAAACCAGTTGATGGTGAAGCGTTATTAGATTTAATTAAATATAACATGCAAGTATGAATACCAAAACCAGATTATCATTACTACTGTTACTTACTTTTCCTGTTCTGACTGGAATTTTAAAAGCCCAGGAAGCAAAACCTGAGACAAGCGCAGAGGAATTGGCCAAAAAGCTGAGCAATCCTGTAGCTGCGCTTATAAGTGTGCCATTTCAGAATAACACAGATATTGGTATAGGCCAATATAATGGTTCAAGAAATACATTAAACTTTCAGCCGGTAATTCCAATAAGCCTCTCTCCAAAACTCAATCTGGTTACACGATATATTATTCCTTTTATATCACAACGAAATATCACAGGTGAAGGTACCAGTCAGAATGGATTGGCAGATGCAGTTGTGAGTGCATGGTTCTCACCTGCCGAAGCAAAAAACGGATTGGTGTGGGGTGTTGGTCCCGTATTTCTCTTACCAATTGCTACAGACGATATGTTAGGTACAAAAAAATGGGGTGTGGGCCCTACAGCTCTGGTATTGAAACAATTCAACGGGTGGACATTGGGAGCTCTTGCCAACCAGATCTGGTCTGTTGCCGGTGATGCAGGCAGGAGTAATGTGAATCAGATGTTTATTCAGCCCTTTATGTCTTATAACTGGAAAAGTGGGGCCGGACTTGGATTAATGTCAGAAATTACTCAAAACTGGACTTCATCAACTACTTCAGTCTATATAATCCCTTCAGTTACAGCAGTAACCAAACTTGGCTCCCAGATCGTTTCATTAGTTATCGGACCGAGATTTCAGGTTGCAGCACCTGAAGGAGCCAAGGCCGACTTTGGCGTACGCGCTGCTATAATCCTTGTATTTCCAAAATAGTTGATGATTAAATCAAATATTAAGATCCTTTCATCCAAATTATTATATAAAATCTAATAGAATTTAAACTCTTGAAAATTATGAAACACAAACTTTCCAAACTATTATTGGTAGTCCTGGCAGTTGCTTTCATCACAGGTTGCACACAGCAACCGGGAACGAAAGAAAAACCTGTAACAGTGGCAACCAAAGAATTCAAAGGTGTCATTAAACTTGATGTACGTGAATCGACTCCTGACTGGGAGCCTTACATACGCAAGAAAGCGCCTGAAGGATCACCCAATATACTTTTCATCCTTTATGATGATACTGGTTTGGCTGCATGGTCGCCATACGGAGGAAGAATTAATATGCCTACACTGGATAAACTGGCTGCCGACGGATTAACCTATACTCAGTGGCATACGGTTGCGCTTTGTTCACCAACCCGTTCTTGTATCAATACAGGTCGTAACCACAACCTTAACGGCATGGGAGTAATCACAGAAGGTGCTAATGGATTTCCTGGTTACAGCTGCCAGTTGCCGCCACAGGCTGCTACAATGGCACAAATACTGAATGATAACGGATGGAGTACTTTCTGGCTGGGAAAGGATCATAATGTTCCGGAAACTGATCTTTCAGCAGGAGCCAATAAAAGTCAGTGGCCGCTTCAGCAGGGCTACGACCGTTTTTATGGTTTTATCGGGGGAGAAACAAATCAGTTTTATCCCGACCTTACTGAAGATAACCATGCAATTGAGCCTCCTTACGGACCTGAAGAAGGATATCATTTATCAAAAGACCTTGCCGATCAGGCAATAAAAATGATCAGTGATCAGAAATCAGCAAATCCTTCAAAACCCTGGTTTATGTGGTACTGCCCGGGAGCCAATCATGCTCCTCACCAGGCTCCGCAGGAGTATATTGCGAAATACAAAGGCAAATTTGATGATGGTTATGATGCCTATCGTAAATGGGTATTGCCCCGCATGATTGAAAAAGGCATATTACCAAAGGATACAAAACTTACAGAATTCAACCCAATGCCTCAGGATCAGGCGAACCCTGCTGATTTTGTCCGTCCATGGGAGAGTCTTAATGCAGACGAAAAGAAATTATTCTCACGTTTATGCGAAGTTTATGCAGGTTTTTCTGAATACACAGATGTGCAGATTGGCCGTATAATTGATCACCTCAAAGCCACAGGGCAATATGATAATACAATTATTATGTATGCAGCCGATAACGGAGCATCAGGTGAGGGAACACCAAATGGTTCTGTGAATGAGAACAAATTCTTTAACGGCTATCCAGATGATTTAGCCGAAAACATGAAGCTTATTGATGAGTTGGGCGGACCAAACACTTACGAGCATTACCCGACAGGATGGGCAGCTGCTTTCTCCACGCCGTTCAAAATGTTCAAACGTTATTCAAATTACTCAGGCGGTACCGCTGATCCTCTGATAATCACATGGCCAAAAGGGATCAAGGCCCGTGGTGAAATCCGCAACCAGTATCATCATGCTGTAGATATTGTTCCGACAATTCTTGAAATTTGCGGCCTCGAAATGCCTAAGGTTTACAGAGGTGTTGAGCAGTATCCATTATCAGGTGTTTCGATGAAGTATTCATTCGATGCGAAACCAAATGATCCAACACAGAAGCACGTTCAGTATTATGCAATGCTTGGCACCCGTGCAATATGGCAGGATGGATGGAAAGCAGTCGCAGTTCATGCACCGCTTACTGATAAGGGAAATTTCGATAAGGATGTCTGGCAGCTTTATAATGTAGATGTTGACCGTTCTGAATCAAATGACCTTGCTAAAGAAAATCCTGAAAAACTCGAAGCATTGAAGAAACTCTGGTTGGAAGAAGCCACTAAAAATCAGGCATTACCACTTGATGACCGTACAACAATGCAAATTATTACTACTGCCCGTCCAACAGAAGAAGCAGAACGAGATCTATATGCATATTATCCTCATACAAGTGCTGTTCCTGAAGCAGTGGCAGTAAATGTTAGGGGTAAATCGTTTAAGATCGTTGCAAATGTTGACATTACAGATGCTAATGCTTCAGGAGTAATCTTCGCACATGGTTCAAGATTTGGCGGCCATAGTTTATTCTTAAAAGATCATAAATTGTATTATGTCTATAACTTTCTTGGTATCAAGGAACAACAGTTGGTATCAGGAGTTCTGAAGCCGGGCAAATACACAGTTGGTATGGAATTTTCCAAAGAAAAAGCAGGTGAACATGGTGAGTCAATCGGAACAGCTAAACTGTTTATAAACGATAAAGAAGTCGCAACAGGACCAATGACAGCACAGGTAGGCAAATTCACTCTTGTGGGTGATGGCTTATGTGTTGGCTGGGATAGTGGCGATCCAGTAAGCAAATTGTATAAATCACCAGGTGAATTCAAAGGTGGTACTATTGACTTTGTTAAAGTAAGTACAGGAAAAGAAAAATACAGTGACTTACAGGCAGAAGCTGCAAGAGCGATGGCTACAGAGTAATTGCACTGGTTTAAATATTAAATAAATAAACAACGGTCATCATTCAGATGGCCGTTGTTTACAATTGAAACAGGATATAACATCGTAAATAAATGAAAAACAAAATCAAAGTCGCAGCGCTCTTACTCTTAGTAATAGCAGCGTTAACATTTAGTTGCAACTCACCGCAGCCAAAAACTGTTACAACCGAAAACAAAACAGAAACTGCAACCGAACAGCCGGGCCAGGTTCCATTGCCAAAAACTGCTGCAGATGTTGCAGGTCCTGCTTATGGAACTGCCATGACAAAGGAGTATGTTCAGATGATAGGCAAAATGGCCTATATCTGGGGCTGGCCTATGGTCAATGCACACAACAGGCGTTCGTCTTTTGCCATGGCACCTGAGTGTGGCTACATGGGCGGCGTGCTGCCTGTAGCTCCGGTAGGTCACAATACAATGCTGACCAATTACATAAAACCTGAACAGACGTTCATCACCTGCCCCAACCAGGATGTGACGTATGGCGCAGGTTTCTCCGCTTTGGATAATGAACCAACTGTATTCCAGGTGCCGGATTTTGGCGACCGTTTTTGGGTATATGCCTTGTATGACGCACGTACTGATGAGTTTGCAGAAATTGGGAAACCTTACGGTACCAAACCTGGTTTTTACATGATAGTCGGACCAAACTGGAAAGGTGAAACTCCAAAGGGAATCACAAGTGTGTTGCGTTCTTCAACCGAACTGGTGTTTTCTGTTCCACGTATTTTCAAAGACGATACCGAAGCAGATACGAAGGCAATCCAGCCATCACTCAGCCAAATTCAATTCTATCCATTAAGCGAGTTTGACGGGAAAATGAAGACAAAAGACTGGACCAAGCTGCCTAATTTCCCTGCACCTCCAAGCACTGGTGGCGAGACTAAATGGGTTGTGCCGGAAAAATTCTACGACCAGCTTCCCGGTGTGATGAAACTCGTGCCGCCACTGCCTGGTGAGGAAGCCCTCTACGGCTGGATTAATTCTGTGTTTGCAGCTGCAGAAAAGGATCCAGAGATAAAGAAAGCTCTGGAGGAATCCTTTGTCACGGCAGATAAGGAGCTTATTGCCCCACTCTTCCAGTGGAAATACAATGGCAGACCTGCCGGAAACGACTGGAACACGCAGGACAACAACGCTAAGTGGGGCACTGACTATCTTAACCGTGCAGCTATGGCCAAGTCAAGCATGTATGGCAACAAGCCTGACGAAACTAAATACTTCTATGTCGAATATGATGGATCTGGTAAACTGCTCGATGGAGCCAACACCAATACAATCACTTTCGCTAAAGGACAAGTGCCACCGGTTAAAGGATTCTGGTCTGTGACACTCTACAATGAGCATCATTTGTTCGAGCCGAATGCACTGAACCGCTTTTCGCTGGGCACTAAGAACAAAACCCTTAAATACAACCCTGATGGTTCACTGACCATCTACGCCAGCGCTAAATCACCAGGGGCAGACAAGGAAAGTAATTGGCTGCCAGCACCTAAAGGGACGTTCTCTTTATTCTTGCGCGCCTACTGGGCAGAGAATGCTATTCTTGATGGCACTTGGATGCCTCCGAAGGTTGTAACGGTGAAATAAGAAATGGACAAAAAAGCAAAAAAATGAAAAACAAAACAAAATTCGCTACGCTTTTGCTCATAGCAATAACAGCGTTAATTTTTAGTTGCAACTCACCGCAACCAAAAACTGAAATAGCAAAAGACAAAACAGAAACCACAACCGAACAACAAGGACAGGTTCCCTTACCAAAAACTGCTGCAGATGTTGCTGGTCCAGCTTCTGGATCTGCCTTGACAAAGGAATATGTTCAGATGGTTGGTCGCATGGCTTATACTTGGGGCTATGCCATGGTCAACTCACACAACCGCAGAGCCGCATTTGAATATGTAACAAGCCAGAATGGTAATGTGCCAGGATGGAATGGTGGTGCCCTTCCAATGGCTCCGGTAGGATTGAATTGTATGCTCGATAATTATATTAAGCCAGAGCAGACTTTTGTTGCATGCCCTAACCAGGACGTGGTGTACGGAGCCGGATTTTCGGCTTTGGATAAAGAACCTACTGTTTTTCAGGTACCCGATTTTGGAGACCGTTTTTGGGTGTACGCATTGTATGATGCAAGAACAGATGAGTTTGCCGAAATAGGCAAACCATATGGTACTAAACCCGGTTTTTATATGATAGTTGGACCAAACTGGAAAGGCGAAACACCTAAAGGTATAACTGCAGTATTGCGTTCTTCCACTGAACTGGTGTTTAGCGTTCCCCGTATTTTTAAAGATGATAATGCTGCAGACAGCAAGGCAGTACAACCTTTTCTTAACCAGATTGTATTTTATCCTCTGAGCCAGTTTGATGGTAAAATGAAAACCATTGACTGGAGTAAAGTGCCAAGTTTTCCTGCACCTCCTGGAGCAGCAGGCGAAACCAAATGGGTACAACCCGAAAAATATTTTGACCAGCTTCCCGGTGTAATGAAATTAGTACCGCCACTTCCGGGGGAAGAAGCCATCTATAAATGGATCAGTTCGGTGTTTGAAGCTGCAGGAAAAGATCCTGAAGTAAAAGAGGCTTTGATAGAATCATTTGTAGCGGCTGACAACGAAATTATTGCTCCGCTTACACAATGGAAATATAACGGACGCCCGGCAGGCAATGGCTGGAATTCACCCATTAACAACGCACAGTGGGGAACCGATTATATTCTGCGTACCGCTACTGCCAAGTCGAATATGTATGATAATAAACCTAATGAAACTAAATACATCTACCGTGACTTTGACAGCAAGGGAGAACAGCTGCATGGTAAGAATAATTATACCGTTACTTTTCCGAAAGGACAAGAACCTCCGGTAAAAGGATTCTGGTCGATGACTCTATACAACGAACACCATTTATTTTATCCAAATGCGTTGGGCCGCTATTCTCTTGGTACCAAGAGCAAGTCGTTCCTTAAATACAATGAGGATGGTTCGCTTACTTTGTACTTTGGTAATAAGAGTCCGGGTAAGGACAAGGAAACCAACTGGGTGCCTGCACCCGATGGAACATTCTCACTTTACATACGCTGCTATTGGGCAGAGCTATCAATTCTGGACGGCACCTGGATGCCTCCGCAGATAGAAAAGGTGAAGTGAAAAGCTGATGAAAAGAGGTAAGTTAAATAGATTTATCCTGTTCGTAATTGTTGCCCTGAATTCGTTTATACTGAAAGCTCAGAATGAAAAGGGCAATGAGTACCGGATCACACTTTTCCCAAGCCATAAGATAACAGAAAACATCACTGGATTTGCCTATCTGGGTTATGTCTGGAATCCTGAAAAAAATTATCAGACCTATTACCTTGGCTATCCTGCCGCCTGCTATGCCTTTAAGCCCTGGTTTCAGGTTTGGGGAGGACTTGTAGGACTATACACCAATAATGAAAGCACATCAGACAAACTGGAATTAAGGCCTTTTGTCGGGCCTAAGTTTTTTCTTCCCAATGAATTGAAATGGAACATATATAACTTCACCCGTTATGAATACAGGGCGACACAGGATCGCGAAACAAGGGACTGGAACAATTACAGCCGTTTACGAAGCCGGTTCGGTATTGAGTTTCCTCTCTCTTCTCTGGAAAATGCATGGCAACCTGGAAAATTTTATGGCCTGGCAGATGTTGAACCATATTACCGCTTCGACAAGGGACAATTTGATCCGGTTCGTATCCGGGGTGGCTTAGGGTACATTTTTAAAAAAGCTCCTCTAAGGGTTGAATTCATATATCACATGCAATTTACTCACCCGGATGCGGACACTGGGTTGAGATTCACCGACAATATTTACAGGATCAACTTTAAACTCGGCCTCAATAAAGGAATTGTCAACAAGCTAAACAATCCGGATATTGATTAGTATAAATAGCCGGATTGAATTATACTGCTGGAAGTATTTATAAAGTATTCGGTCAAATGGTTGCAACTTTTGTCCGTTCGGGGTACCCAGAGGCACAAGAGGTCAAAATCGACCTCTTGTTTCTTTTTATGACATTCTGAAACCGTCACTAATTCTAAGGATGAGAGGTACAGTAGTTTTCAGGGAGAGGGTTGCAACTTTTATTTTGAAGAAAATGAGTTTTTTGACAGAGTTGCAACCAAGGATCCTCTTTCGTGCAATCCTTTATTGAATTTGCACAAAATACCTCCCATACTTCAAGATATTGCCTCTAGGATACTTTTATAAGATTACTGAGGAAGTGTATGTAAATAAAATGATTGAGGAATAACATTGGGAAAGCCCGTGAGACAGACCACTTTTAGCCGGAAGAAATTGACCACCGAAAGCCGCAGTTAAGAATATAATGGATAGTTAAATATAACTAAAGTCATCTGACTGGAAAGATGTGGTCAGGCGTCCGGCATATTCAATATTCCTTATTTTTAATGTTCTATTTAGATTAAAATTAGCACACCTCTGTAAATTCTAGGACCTCTGATTTCGATATAATAGTAACCCGTTTTCATTTCTCGCCTGTAAAAGATAATTTTTGCATTAGTTATTCTGTTAATTATCCTAACCAAATTTCCAGAAATATCTGTGATGTGCAGATCGTATGATTCATTCGCTTCATTTGGAAATTCAATTGTTGTATATTCACTGAATGGGTTTGGATAAATCTTAACCTTAGATTCTGCAATCAGGGATTCATTTATCATAGTCAGAAAACACGAATCATTTTTAACTAAAAGACTATTGTCATCAAGTATAGAGACTGTTCCACCGTTGGATGATGCAATTCCATTCTGACCTGCCAGTCCATTGGCATAATTGACCAGACCCCCATCTCCTCCACTACCGCTTAATCCCTGGGCAATTACTGCATTTTTTTTAGATGTTGTGGAGTTAACACCATAAATTCCGTATGAAGAGCCTCCTGCTCCGCCTCCTCCCGCACCGCTGACACCACCATTTCCGCCTTTACCTCCCTCGCCTCCTCCATAAACATTTAAGCCTCCCGGTCCTCCTTGGCCTCCGGGCTGACCCAGCCCGCCATTTCCACCTTTACCTCCTGTGCCTCCTGTACCACCTGAAATATTACAATCAATTAACTTAATGCTTGAATTTAGCAGAAAAATCCCAAAAGAACTTCCTCCACTCTGACCACCTGTGCCAGGCTCAGGTGCACGTGCGCCACCTGCTCCCCCTCCTCCGCCACCTGATCCTGTATTATCATCTCCGGTATCACAGCCTCCGGAACCACCGCCGCCGCCACCGCCAGTTCCATGTTCTCCAAGTGTACCTGGCTGACCTTCAGTTGATCTCCAGTAATTTCCATTCAGTAAACCTGAGATAGATGCACCTGCCCCCCCGGCTCCATTAAGAGTTTTTCCACTTCCACCTGTATTTCCGGGCGAACATAATCCGCCACCAAGGCCTCTGTATCCGACGCCATTAATTTCATAATAACTTGCAGAGCTACCATTTAAACCCGGTCTTGCAGTATAATCACTAACAAGAGGGAAGCTCTGACATTTAGTATCTGCACTTCCTCCCTGACCACCCGCACCTCCTGAAGACCCGCCAACTGTAAGAGGATTAGTAGCTCCTGCACCACCATCTTTCCTTATATCATTACACAATCCGGTAAAAATCTCCCCGTTCTGTCCAGGGGACCCTGCTGGTGCAGAAACAGATGATGCATCAATTCCGTTCAAGCCATTAGTGCCATTTGCACCAGAACCGGCAGTCACAATGCAGTTTTGAAGCTGCAAGCCCGCTGACCCTACTGTATGTAATCCATAAGTGCTTTTACCGGCAGTTTGAGCATCAGGTGATGAAATATTGAAGTCAGATAATACCGTAAGTCCTGTTATATTATTAGCCTCTACGCCTATGTATTCAATATCCGGAAGATAAAGTCCCCCTGATATAGTACTTCGGGATGTCTGGGTCCAGGATACCGAAAAACCTCCCCATAAGTTTATTCCGTTTTTAAGTACAACAACTTCATTATAGGTGCCAATCCCAACCCTCACGTGATGAAATCCTTGCAGCAATGCCCTCTGAATGGCATAATTAATGGTAAGGCAAGGCGATCCTGAGGCTCCGCATGCTGGTTGGTCAGAACCCGTTTTTGCTACATGTATCAAGGTAGTACAGCTTTCCTGACTATTGGCAATACTATTAAAACCGGAAAGTAACAGGATGATCGGGTAAATTATAAAGTCTCTTTTCATTGCTAAACATTTAAATTAAAATAGAGTATCGCACTATTTAAAATAAACGAATGGAAATATTTACTCTTAAATGCCTAATTTACTCAAAATCAATAGATAATTATCTTATTTGGTAAAATTATTTTACCCCTCTACTAATTTCTTTTCCACATGGACCAGACAATCTGATTTAATTTACATTTTAATCTTTCTTTATAAACAGTCAATTTTGTTTAGCTGGTGAATGTTGTCCGGATTTTTTATTGACAATGAAGCCATCATTCCTTTCTGGGAAAGCCAGCGAACTTGACCACCTTAATAGATATATAAAAAGCAGGAAATAACCTGAGCCAAATTAGGTTTCTAAATATTTCAATCCATGATTGAAAGTGTTCTATTCATAGGAAGTAAAACTATAAAAGTTAAATTAACCAGTTGCAACTTTCATCCGTTCGGGGTACCCAGAGGCACAAGAGGTCAAAATCGACCTCTTGTTTCTTTTTATGACATTCTGAAACTCCCACTAATTCAAAGGATGAGATGTACAGTAATTTTCAGGGAGAGGGTTGCAACT
>Ga0315278_10000467_pt1 | contig 35528 bp, 38 predicted proteins | sample YL17G06_0_MG_FD_203880 | JGI IMG/M metagenome (GOLD analysis project Ga0315278, IMG submission 203880) | Sediment microbial communities from Yellowstone Lake, YNP, Wyoming, USA - YL17G06_0 | ecosystem: Environmental > Aquatic > Freshwater > Lake > Sediment | place: USA: Wyoming | collected... | reverse complement strand
AGCTGACGGTCACGATCGCCGGATACAACTGCGTGTCGCGCTTTCTCGAGGCGATCCAGGTGGATCACGAGTAAATGCTGCGTGAACACTTCACCTTCTGCCACCGGCTCCGCGTCCGCTGGGCCGAAGTCGATCGGCAGGACGTCGTGTTCAACGGCAACTACTTCCTCTACTTCGACGTGGCCATTGCCGAGTACTGGCGCGCGATCGGGTTCGCGTACCCGCAGGACATCGTCGCTTTGGGGACGGATATCTACGCGATCAAGGCAACTGCGGAGTATCACGGCTCCGCCGGATACGACCAGCTGCTCGACGTCGGCTGTCGGGTCGCGCGCATCGGCCGGACGTCGATGGTCTTCCTGTTCGGGATCTGGCGCGACGACGAGCACCTCACCAGCGGCGAGTTGATCTACGTGAACGCGGACCTCAATACGAAGCAATCCGCGCCCTGGCCGGATTTCGTCCGCGAGAAGGTTCTCGCCTACGAACGCACGCCGCCCGAGGTCGTCGGGCCGCCGCGCGGCTAGGAGCCGCGCGGCGCGGCGAGCCGGTCGACCATGGCCTTGACGGCCGCGATCTGCGGTCCGGCCCGAGTCATGTACTGGCTCCCGGTGTAGCCCCACCAGTCCCAGCAGCCGCGCGGGTTGAACACGAAGCTCCAGCGCAGCCCGGCCATTCCCCACCCGTTGCGGGTGATCGTCTGCGGGTAGAGCACGATTAGCCGGTTGGTATCCGCCCAGCGGTTGTACCCCGCCTCGCGCACGAAGCGCTCGCCGATCGCCTCCACGCTCTGCCGGCAGCCGTGGAACGCCACGTGCACGCGGCACTGCGCCGCCTCGCACGCGCGCGGCACGTACGCATAGCCGGAGTCCGCCATGCCGATCGAAAAGGCGTCTCCGGCGGAGAGCTGCTTCTGGTCATAGCGGATGATGCGCCCCGACTCCTTTGCCGCGGGCGGGTCCAGCGGGCCGAGCAGATGCTTGAGCAGCTCGCCGGCCGCGTCGAAGTCGCAGTCGTTGATGAACGGCGCAGCGGTGACCGGGCATGGTCCGCCTGCACTCTCGGTCACCATCGCGTGGCCCGCGGGTTTGTCCTTTACGAAGGCGATCCGCTCCGCCGGCACGCCGTAGCGCGCGTAGAACCCGCGCAACGCGTCGACGACCGACGGATCCACCGTCCGATCGCCCGTCCCGGAAAAGAGCCACACGCGCGCGCTCGCGAGGTTGTCCGTGGGGTCGATCGACCGCGCGCGCGCGAGCCCATCCGTCTGCGCCTTGAGCTGCTCGATTCCCGGCAACGGGGTCCAGGTCCCCGGCGTCATGCAGTTGTAGTACGCGGTGACGACCGAGCCCTGCGCGCAGTAGTACGGCCCGGCTGCGAGCACCCCTGCTCCTGCCACGATGCTGGCGTGCGCCACGTTGAATTGCACCGCCATGTATCCGCCGGAGGAGATCCCCGAGACCGTCACGGCGCGCGGATCGGCGCCGAGCGCAGGCAACGGGTCGTTCGCGCGTGCCGCCGCGGCAATCAGCGCGAGCGCGACGGCGAGAACACGGGTTAAGAGCATGCCTCCGTATAATAGGCCCCCCTGCGTCCTCCCTCCATTCCGCCCTCCCTCCAACGAGGCTCCCGATGCAGCTCCGCGACAAGCTCTACATCAACGGCGCGTGGACCGCGCCGCACGGCAAAGGCACGATTGACGTTCATTCCGCCTCGACCGAGGAGGTCATAGCGAAGATCCCCGCCGGCGATGAGCACGACGCGGCCGCAGGCGTCGCCGCTGCGCGCGCCGCGTTTGAAGGCTGGGCCACGACACCGCCCGCGGATCGTGCGGCCTTCCTCGCGAAGATCAACGAGGGCCTGAAGGCCCGCTCGGACGAGATCGGCCGGACGATCGCGCAGGAAGTCGGCATGCCGGTCAAGCTGGCAACGCGCATCCAGGCCGGCTCACCCACCTTCACCTTCGGCATGTACGCGAAGATGCTCGGCGCCTACCAGTGGGAGGAGAAGGTCGGCAACTCGATCGTGGTCCGCGAGCCGGTCGGCGTCGTCGCCTGCATCACGCCGTGGAACTATCCGCTGCACCAGATCGCCGCGAAGGTCGCGCCGGCCCTCGCCGCCGGCTGCACGGTCGTACTGAAGCCGTCCGAGGTCGCCCCGCTGAACGCCTTCATCCTGGCGGAGATCATCGACTCGGTCGGGCTGCCGAAAGGCGTGTTCAACCTCGTGACCGGCTTCGGCCCGGTGGTCGGCGAAGCGCTGGCGAAGCATCCCGACGTCGACATGGTGTCGTTCACCGGCTCCACGCGCGCCGGCAAGCGCGTGTCGGAGCTCGCGTCGGCGACGGTGAAGCGCGTCGCGCTCGAGCTCGGCGGCAAGAGCGCCGCGATCGTGCTCGACGACGCCGACCTCGCGGCGGCGGTGAAGGGCACGGTGTCCGCGTGCTTCCTCAATTCGGGCCAGACGTGCAGCGCACACACGCGCATGCTCGTCCCGGAGTCGAAGTACGCCGAGGCTGCGAAGCTCGCCGCTGAAGAGGCGCAGAAGTTCACGCTCGGCGACCCCATGGACGAGAAGACGAGACTCGGGCCGCTCACCTCCGCGGCGCAGCGCGAGCGCGTGCGCGGCTACATCCGCAAGGGCATCGAGGAAGGTGCCGAGCTGCTCGCCGGCGGGCCGGATGCGCCGGCGGGCCTCGACCAGGGCTACTACGTGAAGCCCACGGTGTTCGGCAGGGTGAAACCGGGCTCGACCATCGCGCAGGAGGAGATCTTCGGCCCGGTGCTCTCGATCATCACCTACAAGGACGAGGCCGACGCGATCCGCATCGCCAACGACACGCCCTACGGCCTGGGCGGCGGGGTGTGGTCCGCCACCGAGGAGCATGCGCTGAAGGTCGCGCGGCGCCTGCGCACGGGTCAGGTAGACATCAACGGCGGGCCGTTCAACATGTTCGCGCCCTTCGGCGGCTTCAAGCAGTCGGGACATGGCCGCGAGCTCGGCAAGTTCGGGCTGGAGGAATTCCTCGAGCTGAAGTCGCTGCAGCTCAAGCCCGAAGAAAAGCCGAAGGCATAGCGCGCCGCAGTCGATGCCGGACACCCGCCGCTTCGTCCTCGGCGTCGACCTCGACGGCGTCTGCGCCGACTTCTACGGCGGGCTGAAGCCGGTTGCGGCCGAGTGGCTCGGCGTCGAGCTCGCGAGCCTTCCGGACCGCGTCTCGTGGACGCTCCCCGAGTGGGGCGTGGACCAGGCCCCCGGCGGCTACGACGCGCTGCATCGGTTCGCAGTGACGCAACGCGAGCTGTTCCGTCGCTTGCCGCCGATGCCCGGCGCGCCGCAGGCGCTGCGCCGGCTCTCCGCGCAGGACGTGCGCATCCGCATCATCACGCATCGTTTGTTCATCAAGTACTTCCACCAGGTCGCGGTGCGCCAGACGATCGAGTGGCTCGACCTCCACGACATCCCGTACTGGGACCTGTGCTTCATGCGTGAGAAGGCGGCCGTGGGCGCCGACCTCTACGTCGAGGATTCCCCCGAGAACGTCGCGCGGCTGCGTGCGCAGGGGCTGAAGACCATCGTGTTCTCCAACTCGACCAACGAGCACTTGCCCGGGCCGCGCGCGCATTCCTGGGACGAGGTCGCGCGCCTGGTGGTCGCGGAAAAGGCGGCGTGGGAGGCGCGGGGCTAGCCTCTTCGCGCCCGCGGGAAGAGCCCCGCGACGAAATCCACGAACGCCCGTACCTTCGCCGAGAGGTGGTGGCCCTGCGGGTAGACCACCGAGATCGGATACGCGTCGGTGCGCTGCCAGTCGGCGAGGATCGGCCGCAGCGCGCCGGACGCGACCCAGCGACTCGCGAACATGTCGAGGGTCTGCACGATGCCTGCGCCGTTCACCGCCGCGTCGAGCATCGCCTCGCCGTTGCTCACGATGAGCCGGCCCCCGGGCGGGCGCACGACGCGCTCCCCGTCCTTCTCGAACACCCAGTCGAAAGCCTCGCCGCGGGACACGATGTAGAGCCCCAGGCAATTGTGGCCGTCGAGCTCCGCCGGCGCCTTCGGCTCGCCGTGGAGCGCCAGGTAGTCGGGGGACGCGTAGGTCCCCCAGCGGGCCTCGAACACCCGGCGGGCGATCAGCGTCGAGTCGCTCAGCGGGCCGTTCCGCACCGCAGCGTCGATGCCCTCCTCGACGAGGTTCGTGCGTCGGTCTTCGAGCAGCGCGATGACCTGCAGCTCCGGGAACTGCGCCGCAAAACGGGGGAGCGCCGGAACGATGTACTGCCGGCCCAAGGTCACCGGCATCTCCACGCGCAGGACCCCGCGCGGCACGCTCCGCCCGGCGCTGAGCAGGGCGTCGGTTTCCTGCACGTCGGCGAGGATCCGGCGGACGTGCTCGAGATAGGCGGTCCCGTCATCCGTAAGACTCAGTCGTCGGGTCGTCCGGTTCAGTATCTTGACGCCCAGGCGCGTCTCGAGGGCCGAAATGTGAGCAGTTACACTCGCTTTTGACAAGTCCAGGCGCTCAGCCGCCCGGGAGAAGCTCCCCAACTCCACCACCCAGTGGAAGACTTCCATGCTGGTCAGGCGATCCATGCAGGCCCGTCTATTGTAAATTCATGCTGAACAGTCATTTCAATGCTACCTGATTTATTCAGTCCTTTCGAACGTCCATACTCCGCCCCATCGTGAACGCGGCGCTTCAAACCGAGCCCGCAACCGCGAAAAGACAGACCGACCCCTCAACCCGAGATTGAAAGGAACAGCACCATGAAACGCAACTTGATCGCGATCGCTGCCGCCGGCCTCGCCCTCGGCGCCAACGCCGTCTTTGCCACCAACAACTGGGCGTTCGACGACGCCTACTGGAAGCAGGCACCGTCCGTCCAGTCCACCCAGTCGGCCCAGGTCACTCCGTCGGCCCCGGCCAAGGGCGACTACGACTTCGTGAACCAGTACAACTACTAAGCGCAGCACCGCGATCGTTCAACTCGACCTCAAGGAGATCACCATGATCCGCAACGCGATCCTCGCCGCCGTGCTCGCGCTCGGCACCACTACCGCCTTCGCCAGCAACAACTGGGCGTTCGACGACGCCTACTGGAAGCAGGCGCAAGGCACCCCGTCCGTCCAGTCAGCGCAGCCGACCGAGACGTCCGGCAAGTACGACCAGGTCGACCGCTTCAACCCGTAATGCCAGGGGCAGGGGCGCCGGGGCGATGACGCCCCGGCCACCCGCAGCCTCGGACCAGGAGGCTCACATGCAAAACACTCGAATTCGCTTCTCCGGCCTGGCGCTCCTTGCCACCGCGGCCTTCGCGCACCTGCTCGCGCCGATCCACGCGCGTGCCGACACCGGCATCACGGAACGGCATGAGATCCCGACGTTCGTGCTCGAGCGCATCCAGCTCGCGACCGGCGCGAACGGGCTCATCGGCTGAACGACGGCCGGAAATATGCGAACCTAGGCACCCGGCCCCTGCCGCAGCCGCGACGCGGCGATCCAGGGCCCGGACAGGGGAGAAACTGGGATGCTCGTCGTCAGCGGAGGCTCTGGACGCGTCGTGCACGCGGTCGCCGCCGCGCTCGCGCCTCTCCCGGGCAACAAGCGCCTCGGGCTGCTGAAACCGGGGTCCGCCGCGGGGCTCCCCGCGGAGTTCGCGCTTCAGTTCGCTCCACTCGCCTCACCCCAGGACCGCCTGCGCCTCATGGACGGCGCGACCGATCTCGTTCTCGTTCCGAGCTTCGATCAGCGCGCGATCGAGCATCAGATGTCGCTCGCGGCGACGGCGCGGGCGGCGGGCATCGCACGCATCCATCTCCTGTCGGCCGCCGGCGCCGATGTCCGCTCGCCGGTGACACTGCTGCGCTGGATCGGGCTCGTCGAGCGCGAGGTCGTCGCCTCGGGCCTCCCTCACGCGCTCCTCCGCTGCATGCCCTATATGCAGTCGATCCCGCTCTTCATGCGCCGCGAGGCAGCGGGCTGGCGTGTCGTGGGACCCTTCCGCGAAGCGACGTTCGCCTGGCTCGACGCGCACGACGCCGGAGCAGTGATCGCTCGTCGGATCGCGACCGACGCGCGCGACAACCTCCTGTGCGAGCTCTCCGGCCCGACGGAGGCGAGCTTCGAGACGGTCGCCGAGCTGCTCGGCTCCGAGCTGCGCGAACCCGTGCGTTATGTCGATGTCGGGCTGCCCGAGGCCGCGGGAATGCTGGAGGCGCGCGGGCTCCCGCCCGCGCGCATCCGCGCAATCACCGAATACTGGGACTACCTCGCCAGCGGTGTGCTGCGGTGCGGCTGCTGCAGCGGCGCGGAACAGCTGCTCGGGCGGCCGCGGCGCACGCTCCCCGAGTACCTGCGCGAGTACGCGGCCGAACTCCGGCAGGCAGCCTGACCCGGACTGACGCACCCGCGCGTGACCAGCCTAGAAGACATCGCCGGGTCGCCACTCTTCCTCGTCGGCCTCGCGTTCGGGCTGGTGGGCCTGCTGCAGATGGCCGCGGGCTTCGTGGTGCTGTTCCGGCGCGAACCGGTCGGGTTCGCGGTGCGGCTCCTCATCGGGCTCGCGGTCGCGGCGATCGGCCTGGCCGCGACGATCGTCTCGGTGGGCATGCAGGGATACCAGGCACTGACGCGCGAGGAGGTCGCGGCGCGCATCACGGTGAAGCCGAGCGGGCCGCAGCGCTTCGACGCACAGGTGCGATATCCCGACGGCCGCAGCTCGGGTTACGTGATCGCGGGCGACGAGCTGTACGTTGACGCGCACATCCTCAAGTGGAAGCCGATCGCGAACGTGATCGGCCTGCACACCGCCTACGAGCTCGACCGGATCGCCGGGCGCTACCGCTCGGTCGAGCAGGAGCGCACCGGCCTGCGCACGGTGTACCCGCTCGGCGAGCCGCGCGTGCTGGACCTCTTCAACCTTCGCCACCGCAGCGCGTGGCTCGCGCCGCTCTTCGACGCCGAGTACGGATCGGCGAGCTTCGTGCCGGTCGATCGCGCGATGGATCTCGAGGTACGCGTCTCGACGACCGGCCTCCTGATCCGGGAAGCGAAGAAGTAGCGCCCCTCTAGCGCCGGTCGCGCTCGGCGAGCGACAGCTCCAGGTTCTCGACGCCGACCTGGACGACGTCGCCCGCCCCGAGCGGCTGCCAGTCGTCGGCGATCGGCTTGCCGTTGACGCGCGGCGGCTTCCCCTCGACCCGCGCGATGAAGTACCCCTGCGGCCGGCGGAAGATCGCAGCGTACTCTTCGCCGCGCCGCCCCAGCGCGGTGAGCGCAAGGTCGAGGACGATTTCGCGCCCGCCGGCTTGCCCCGCGCTGCGCAGCACGCCCTCGGGAAGCTTCAGCTCGAGCGCACGCGCCTCGGCCGCAGGGGCCCGCCCGCCCGGCGCCGGAGCCGGCGCCTGCCCGACGTCGGCGGCGTGGAAGATCGTCGTGCGCTCGCCCTCGTTCCCGACCACGCTCTTGTGGTCGATGTAGCGCAGCTGGAAGTCGAGGATCTCGACCAGGTCGCCGTGACGCACGAGGTGGCGGGTGACGCGCGTCCCGTTCACGAACGTGCCGTTCGCGCTGCCGAGATCCTGCAGGATGTGATCGTTGCCGACCATCTCGATCGCGGCGTGCTGCTTGCTGACCGCCTGGTCCTCGAGACGGATGCCCGCGCCCTCGGCGCGCCCGATGACGACCCGCTCGCGCTCGATGAACCACGAGCCGAGCGCCGCGCCGGCGCGACTCGCAACAAGTTTCGCCATCTCTCGCCCGCTCCCCTCTCAGGACCCAAGCTTCGCGCGGAACCAGCCGAAGAAACCCTGCGGCTCGCGCTCGGGCGCGCGCCTCGGCTCCCGCTTGCGGTCGACGCGCACGACCACCACCGAGATGTTGTCGCGCCCGCCGCGATCGTTCGCCATGGCGATGAGCGTCGAGGCGGCGAGATCGAGGTTGGGCGCGAGGACCTCGAGCGCGCTGGCGATGTCGCCGTCCCCGACCAGGTCGTGGAGCCCGTCGGTGCACAGCAGGTACACATCGCCCGGCAGCACCTCGTGCTCGCCGAGGTCGGGCACCACCTGTTCCTCTGCGCCCAGGACGCGCGTGACGAGCTGGCGGCTGCGCGACACGCGCGCCTCCTCGCTCGTCATCTGGCCGGCGTCGAGCTGGCTCTGGACGAAGGAGTGGTCGGTCGTCAGGCGTTCGAGCCGGCCCGCGCGCCACCGGTACACGCGCGAGTCGCCGACGTGCGCGATCGACACCCGATCGCCCTGGAACCACGCGAGCGCGAGCGTCGTCCCCATGCCCTTGAGCGTCGGATCGGCGCGCGCGCGCTCCAGGATCGCGCGATTCGCGGCGGCGAAGGCGGCGTGGGTCGCAGCGCGCGGCGCGAGGTTCTGACCGGCGATCAGCGACTGGACCAAGGTGGCGGTGGCAAGCTTGGCCGCGAGATCCGCACCCTTGTGCTCCGCCATCCCGTCGGCGACGGCCACCACGCCGCGTTCGGCGTCGGTGACGAAGCTGTCTTCGTTGAAGCTGCGGACCCGACCGAGATCGGACCGCGCCGCGACGTCCAGGGCGAGCCGGCTCATTGGACTACCTTGGCGCTGCGCGCCAAGGATTCGCCCTTGGGGCGGCCCGGCGGGCTCATTGGCTTACCTTGGCGCTGCGCGCCAAGGATTCGCCCTTGGGGCGGCCCGGCGGGCTCATGGTCGGGACGGTGCGCCGCAGCACCGCCGGATGTATGACATTGACATAGTTGGGGTTTTCGTCCGGGCACGGGCGCGAGGACTCCCGGCCTCACCCGGCGTGTCCCGCAATGGTAGGCCGGCAGGCGGCTCCGACAAAAAGAAATAGTTTGGATTCCGGCGCTTATCCTCGGCGGTTTCACCGGCTTTCTTGCGACAATAGGCTCCCATGCAAGAGGTGAGCCAAGCAGTCCAGACCGGCCGGTTGGGACGCTACGAGCTGCTCGGCGAGCTCGGTCGCGGCGCGATGGGTATCGTGTATCGGGCCCGCGACCCCATCATCGATCGCGTCGTCGCGCTCAAGACGATCGACTCCGGCCGCTCCGGCGAGGCGGCGGCGAGCTTCACGGAACGCTTCTTCCAGGAGGCACGCTCGGCAGGCCGGCTGAACCACCCGAACATCGTCACGATCTACGACGCCGGCGAGGCCGGTGGCCAGGCGTACATCGCGATGGAGTTCCTCGAGGGCAATGGCCTGCGCGAAATGCTCGACGAGCACGCGCCCCTCGCCGTCGCACGCGCCGTGGAGATCGCCAGCCAGGTCGCCCGCGGCCTCGCGTACGCGCACGAGCACGGCGTCGTCCACCGCGACGTCAAGCCGGCGAACATCATCGTCCTGGGCAACCGGCGCCCGAAGATCACCGACTTTGGCATCGCGCGTCTCGGTGAGGCCGACGTCCTGGCCGGCAGCCGTGCGGGCTCGCCGAAGTACATGTCGCCCGAGCAGATCCGGGGCGACGGCGCCCTCGACGGGCGCAGCGACATCTTCTCGCTCGGCGCGGTCCTCTACGAGATGCTCACCGGGAGGCAGCCATTCGGCGGCGCCGAAGTGGTCGATATCATGCGCACGGTGCTTCAGGACACGCCGCAACCCCCGAGCGCGCACAATCCGCGCGTGCCGGCGGAGCTCGACGCGCTCGTGCTGCGAATGCTCGCCAAGCGGCCCGACGCGCGGCACCCAAGCGCACGGTGGCTGTACCGCGAGCTGCGCCAGCTCGAAGAGAAGCTCGAAAAAGAACCGACCGGCGCCGCCCTCCGCGCCGAAACCCCGGCGCGGAAAGTTTCGCTCGACGACCCGACGTTGGTCATGGGCGCCGAGTACCCGGCGCCGGCCGAAGTTCCGAAGTCCAGGCCGATAAAGCGCTTCGACGACCGGCTCGCCACGGTCGCGGCTGCCGTGCTGGTCGCCGTAGCCGTGATCGCCCTCGCGCCGTGGAGAGGGTCGCCGCCTCCGCCCGCGCCTCAGACCTCGGCGCCCATAATTGCCGTAGCGCCGCCGATGGTGGAGGAGCCGCCGGCGCCACAGTCCCCACCGCCGGTGGCGGCGCCCGAGAAGCCGCCCGAGCCCACGCCACGGTCGAAGACGCAGGCGCGCGCCGCGAAGAAGCCGCCCGAGCCCGCGCCCGTCGCGGCACCGGAGCCCGCGCCGCCACCGGTCGAGGTTGTCGTCGCTCCGCCGCCGAAGCCGGCCCCGCCTCCCCCGCCGCAGACCGGGAAGATCGTCCTCGCAGTGTCGCCGTGGGGCGAGGTCTACGTCGACGGCAGGCTGCGCGGCACGACCCCGCCGCTTGCCGAAGTTGAGCTTCCGCCGGGCCGGCATCGGGTCGAGATCCGGAACTCGGCGCAACTGCCGTTTCACACGTTCGTCGAGCTGCAGGCCGGCCAGACCCAGCCGATCCGCCACAGCTTTTCGAACTAGAGCTCGCCGCGGCGCGGTCGCACGGCTGGACCGCGTTCCGGCTGCGCGACGACCGCACGAACGAACCGGCACACTAAATCAAGCGCCTCCCCCGGCGCGCAGGAAGCCGAAGTCGCAGCCGTGCTCGGCCTGGAGCACGCTTTCGGCGTACAAACGCGCGTACCCCCGCACCGGCTTGTCCATGGGCCGCCACGCGGCGCGGCGCCGGGCGAGTTCCTCGTCGCTCACCAGCAGGTCGATCCGCTTGCGCGTCACCGAGAGCCGGATGCGGTCGCCGTTGCGCACGAACGCCAGCGGCCCGCCGACTGCAGACTCCGGCGACACGTGCAACACGACCGTTCCATAGGCCGTACCGCTCATGCGCGCGTCGGAGATGCGGATCATGTCCTTCACCCCGCGCTTCGCGAGCCGGCCGGGAATCGGAAGATAGCCCGCCTCGGGCATGCCGGCGCCGATCGGGCCGGCGTTCTGCAGCACCAGCATGTCGTCGGGCTCGACGTCGAGATTCGGGTCGTCGATGCGGCGCGCGAGGTCCTCGAGATCTGAGAACACGACGGCACGGCCTTCGCACTCGAAGAGCTTCGCGTCTGCCGCCGCCTGCTTGAGAATCGCACCGTTCGGCGCGAGGTTGCCGAACAGCGCGACCAGCCCCCCTTGCGGCGCGAACGGCTCGGCGCGGCTGCGCACGACGGCACGATCGACCCAGGGATCGTCCGCGGCGAGCCGCTCGCCGAGCGTCTGCCCGGCGACCGTCCGGCAGTCGAGGTGCACCAGGTCCTTGATCTCGCGCAGCACCGCCCCTACGCCACCGGCCGCGAACAGGTCTTCCATGTAGCCCTGGCCCACCGGCTTGAGGTCGACGAGCGTCGGCGTGGTTTCGGCGAGCGCGTTGAGCTGGTCGAGATTGACCTTGACGCCCGCGCGTCCGGCAATCGCCGTCACATGGATGATTGCATTTGTCGAGCCGCCGATCGCCAGCAGCACGCGCAATGCGTTCTCGACCGATTGCGCGGTGACGATGTCTGCGGGTCGCAGCTTCTCGTGCGCGAGTGCGACCGCGCGCGCCCCGGTCTCCTCGGCCATCCGCAGCCGGTCGGCGTGCACCGCGGGGATCGCTGCGCAGCCAGGGAGACTCATTCCGAGCGCCTCGGTGATGCTCGCCATCGTGCTCGCGGTGCCCATGACCGCGCAGGTACCTGCGGTGGTGGCGAGGTTGCCCTCGATCTCGCCGATGCGCTTCGCGTCGACTTCGCCGCGCCGGTACGCGGCCCAGAAGCGCCGGCAGTCGGTGCACGCGCCGAGTCGCTCGCCCTGGAACCGGCCGGTCATCATCGGGCCCACCACGAGGTGGATCGCCGGCACGTTCGCGCTCACCGCGCCCATGAGCTGGGCGGGCACCGTCTTGTCGCAGCCGCCGACGAGAACGACCGCATCCATCGGCTGCGCGCGGATCATCTCCTCGACGTCCATCGACATCAGATTGCGGAACACCAGGCTCGTCGGGTTGAGGAACACTTCGCCAAGCGAAATCGTGGGGAACTCGAGCGGCAAGCCCCCGGCCGCGATCACGCCGCGCTTCACGGCGTCGACTAGCTCAGGCGTCGTGCGGTGGCAGTTGTTGAACCCGCTCGCCGCAGTGGCGATGCCCACAACGGACCGGTCGAGCATCGCGGTCGAGTAGCCCATCGAGCGCGCGAACGAGCGGCGCAGGTAGCGCGCGAAGTCGCGGTCGCCGTAGTTGGTAAGGCCGCGATCGAGGCCGGTCGGGTCGGTCATGAGCTCGCTTCCGGGAGGATCGACGCGCGATCATACCGCCGCGGCCGCGTGCGATACTCGCCGCCCCGTGCACACACCCGCCGTTATCGACACCCCCGCGCAGCGGTTAGAGTTCGCGGATAATCCGGGCTAAAGCGGCCCGGCGGGCCGCGTCTTTTCTTACGACCGTGTTCAAGTACTACTTTGAGGACTTCCATCCCGGCTGGACGTTCGAGCTGGGCGAACGCACGCTCTCGGCGGAAGACATCATCTCGTTCGCGCGCCAGTGGGATCCGCAGCGCTATCACACCGACGAGGCGCAGGCCCGCGCTTCGCCCTACGGCGGGCTGATCGCGAGCGGCTGGCAGACCGCCTGCGTGGGGATGCGGCTGATGTGCGACGGCTACCTCAACGAGAGTGCCTGCGTCGGCTCGCCCGGTATCGAGGAGATCAAGTTCCTGAAGCCGGTCCGCCCGGGCGATGCGTTGCGGTTCCGGTCGACGGCGACCGAGGCGCGTCCCTCCAAGACCAAACCGAACCGCGGCACGGTGACCTTCACCTGGGAGGTGCTCAACCAGGTCGACGAGGTCGTGCTGTCGATGATCGGCACGCAGCTCTTCCTGCGTCGCGCCGCCGCGGCGGAGAGCACCGGGTGATGCACAGGGAAGGCTACGGGATGTACGCCCGGCGCCCCGAGTGATGGTCGCGGCGGTCCAGCTCGCGCACAAGGTTCACGTCCTTGGCCGCAAGGAGGATCTCGACACGGTGCGCGTGCCCGGGAAGGTCGCGATCGTGCTCGACGTCCTGTTCGCGACCTCGACCATCGTCACCGCCGTGGCGCACGGTGCTTTGGCTGTGATCCCGGCGCTCGACGAGGCGGCGGCGCGCGACGAGGGGGCGCGGCGCGCGCCCGGCTCGTTCGTCCTCGCAGGCGAGCTCTACGCGGAAACGCTCCTGGGGTTCGCCCCGCCGACGCCGCTCGCGCTCGTCGAGCACGGCATCTCTGCAAAGACCCTGATTTACTCCACCACCAATGGCACGGTCGCGCTTCAGGGGGCGGCGGGCGCCGAGGACGTGTATGCGGCGGCGCTGCTCAATGGTCGCGCCGTCGTCGAGCACGTCCTCGCGGCGCATCGCGACCGCACGATCCTTATCGTGTGCTCCGGCTCGATGGGCAACTTCAACCTCGAGGATTTTTACGGCGCGGGCTATCTGGTCGACCTGCTCGCCGGGCAGCTCGGCGAGCGCACGGATTTCTCCGACGCGGCCCGGGCCGCGCGCGCCCTGTACCGGTCGGGCGATCCGTTTCCGACGCTGCGCGACTGTCGCGTCGGACGCATGATGGCCGAGCGCGGCCTCGAGCACGAGATCGAGTTCGCCGCGCAGCGGTCGACGCTCGACGTCGTCCCGCGCCTGCAGGGCGGGCAGCTGGTGCCGGTGTAGCGCCGGCATCGGCTAATATCGGGGCTCGCGCAATCACAACGACACGGGAGGAAACCATGCAAGCGCTTCGTTTCGCCGTCTGTGCCGCAGGACTCGTGTGCGCGGCTTCGGCCTCGGCCCAGATCGCCGTGTCGGCCAACGACAACAAGGCCGTGCTCGAGAACGGCGTGGTGAAAGTCGTCCCGAACCCGCGTCCCGACACGGTCACTCTGATCAACCTCGCGAGCTCGCCGCCGGTGATGATCGGTGAAGTCGAGGCACCCGCGAGCGTGGTCGGACCACCGCTCTCGGTTGCGATCGCGCCCGACGAGTCGATTGCGCTCGTGACCTCGGCCATGAAGATCTCGCCGGCGGACCCGACGAAGCAAGTGCCTGACAACCGGATGTCGGTGATCGACCTGACCGCGCGCCCGCCGAAGGTGCTTGCCGTCGTCGAAGCAGGCCTGGGCGCCGCGGGGGTCTCGATCAACCGCGCGGGGAACCTGGCCCTGGTGGCCGATCGCAGCGCAGGCACCGTCTCGGTCTTCACGATCGCGGGCAAGACCGTCACGCCGGCGGGGAAGGTCGATCTCGGCGCGCCGAACTCCGGTCCGAGCCACGTCGTCATCAGCCCCGACGGGCGGACGGCGCTCGTCACTCGCGACAACGATCACAAGATCTCGGTGCTCGCGATCGACGGCACGAACGTCACCTACACCAAGCGCGACCTCAACGCGGGCCTGCGCCCCTACGGCATCGACATCTGCGCGCCGGGGAACATCGCGGTCGTCGCCAACATCGGCCTCGGACAGGGCGACCACGACACGGTCAGCGTGATCGACCTGACCTTGAAGCCCGTGCGCGTGGTCGAGACGATCACCGTCGGCCAGACGCCGGAAGGCATCAAGTGCTCGCCCGACGGGTCGTTCGTCGCGGTGGTGGTGATGAACGGCAGCAACAAGCCGGCCAGCTCACCTTTCTACAATGCGAACGGCAAGCTGGTGCTGTACCAGGTCAACGGCAAGACGCTGATGAAATACGCCGAGGCGCCGATCGGCAACTGGTCGCAAGGCGTCGCGTTCGGCGGCGGTCAGGTGCTCGTGCAGAACATGGTGCAGCGGGAGATCCAGGTCTTCCGGCTCGACACCAAGGGGCTCTTCGATACCGGCACCCGCCTCAAGATGAGCGGCGGGCCGGCGGGGATTCGGACAGCGGAGCGTTAGCGCCGCTGCCGCCGGCGCGGAGTAACTAGGAACGCGCGCGTCGGGCCGTCGCGATCAACACGCTGCCCGCGAGGAGCCACGCCGCGGCCGGCGCCCAGGCGAGCACCGCTTTGTACTCCGCGATCTTCCCGATCTCCGCCATCACCATCGCGATGCGCGCGAACGCCGCGACCGCGAGCATGGCGAAGAGCCCGCCGGAAAGCGCGCCCTCGCGGCCCGTACGGCCGAGCGCCAGCGCCGCGGCGAATGCACTCATCAGCACGCAGCCCCAGGCACCGCCGGCCACGAACTGCGCAGCGACGAGCGGGCCCAGCCCGCTGACAGCGGAGGTCGCGTAAAGCGCGATGGCGCCGACGACGCCCGCGCCCGCCATCACAGCGCCACCTCCCATCCGCTTGGTGAGCAGACTAGCCGGCAGCATCAGCAAACAGAACCCGACCGAGAATACGGGCATGAGCCAAGGGAGCTGCTCCGGGTTCGCGACGCGCAGGTATAGCGGCGCGCTGTTGACCGCGAAGTGCACCTGGAATCCGATCGCGAAGAGCGCAACCGCGAGCAGGAATCCGGGCGCGATTCCTCCGCGTGGAGGCGCGGCCTCGCGCGCCGGAGTCGCGCGAGCGCCGAACGTGCGCTCGGCCCACAGAATGCCGAGCGTGGCGGCGGCGAGCGCAACGCTCGAGAGCAGGAACGGGATGCGCGGGTCGATGCCCTTGAGCGCAACGGCAAGGAACGGCGCAGCCGCCGCGGCGGCGCCGAGGCCAAAGAGCGAGAGGCCCGCGAGCCACGGCTGGGCCGGTGCCGGTGCGTGCCGGCCGAGAAGCACGAATGGCGGCGCGCGCAGCAGCGACGAAGTGATCGACCAGATCACGATCAGCGCAAGGAGCGCGGGCGCGCCTCCGGGCGCGACAAGAGGCAACAGCAGGAACGCCGCGCACGACACGATCGTCCCGGTGAGCACGAACCGCGCGAGCCGTCCCATCACGCCGGCCACGCGGTCGGCGGCAACTCCGACCGCCCAGTCGCAGACCGCGAAGATCGCCTGGTCGAGTAGGAGGATCGCCGGCACCCAGCGCCGGTCGATCCCCGCGCGCGCGGCGAGCTCGGGCAGGTAGATCACGTACACCACCCAGGTGAGCGCGAAAAAGAACTGCAGCGCGCCGAGGTAGACACCAACCGCGGTCGACACGGGATGGCGGCCGGCGGCGAGCGCGCTCATTTTCCCTCCTGGCGTTTCTCGTTTTTCCGCATTCTGTCAGACATCCCGGAAGTGCTTCGCCGCATACCCGAACCAGCCCATCAGCAGGCGGGCCACGCCGTAGGCGATCCAGATCCGCACGCGCAGGCCGAGCGGCTTCTTGCGCCAGCGTGGCCGTGAGACCGGCGCCGCCCCAGCCGCAATGCGCTCGATCAGCCGCTCGCGCAGCGCCTGCGCGAAGCGCCGGTCCTCGACCATGATATTGGCCTCGCGCGAAAGCAGCAGGCTGAGGGGATCGATGTTCGACGAGCCAACGGTCGCCCAGTGCCCGTCGACCACCGCAACCTTCGCATGCAGGAAGCTCGTCCCGTACTCGTACAGCTGCACGCCCCCATCGAGGAGCTGGCCGTACAGCGCGCGCGACGCGTAGTGCAGGAGCACGTACTCGACACGCTTCTGGAGCAGGATCACCACCCGCACGCCTCGCCGCGCCGCCGCGATGAGCGCGCGCCGGAAGGCAACGCCCGGGAAGAAATACGCGGCCGCCAGAATGATCTCCTCGTTCGCGCCCTCGATCGCCGCGAGGTAGGCGTCCTCGATGTCCGAGCGATGGCGGAAGTTGTCGCGCACGAGGAACGCCGCGCGCTGGAAGCCGGCCGCCGCCGGCTCCACCAGGGGTGGCGCCGCCTCCCACCACTCCTGGAAGTTGGAAAGCGCGACGAGACGCCAGAGGCGATCGGCCTCCGCGCGGATCGCGGCGACGAGCGGGCCCTCGATCCGCACCGCGTAGTCGTAGCGCGGCGGCTTGTGGCCGGGCGTGTGCATGTCGTCGATGACGTTGATTCCGCCCACAAACGCCACGCAGCCGTCGATCACGGCGAGCTTGCGGTGCAGGCGTCGCAGCCGCGTGCGGCGGAAGTTCCAGGGCGAGATGTCGGGCCGGTAGATGCCGAGCGACACGTTCGCGGCGAGCAGCCGGTCGCGGATCCCGCGGCTGTAGCGCTTCACCGTCATTCCGTCGACGAGCACATGCGTGCGTACGCCCTGTGCAGCGGCCTCCGCGAGCGCGCGCGCGATGCGCCTCCCGGTCGAGTCGTCGGCGAAGATGTAGGTCTCGAGGTAGACCTCGTGCCGCGCCGACGCGATCGCGGCCTCGAGGGCGGGGAAGTACGCCACACCGCTTTCGAGCAGCGTGAGGCGGTTGCCGTCGAGGAGCTGCATCGCGCGCCGCGGCCGCGCGGCCTCAGTCGAGCGCGAGGCGCGCGGTTAGCATCGCGTGGTCGGAGATGCGCGACCACGAATGACCGTGGTGGACCTCGGCGTGATGGACGGAAAAGCCCCGCACGTAGATGCGGTCGAGTCGGAACAGCGGCAGCCGACTCGGGAAGCTGCGCGCGGGCCGGCCGCGATGGTCGCGGAACGCCTCGACCAGCCCGAGCTCGGCGGCCAGGCGATGGCCGACGCGGTTGCGCCAGTCGTTGAAGTCTCCGGCGACGATCAGCGGCGCATCATCGGGCACGAGCTCGACGATCCGGTCGATCAGCGCCTTGAGCTGCTGGCGCCGGCCGCGCTCCACCAGCGCGAAGTGCACGCACAGGCAGTGCAGGCTGAGTCCGGCGCGCGGGATGCGCACTTCGCAATGCAGGACGCCGCGGCTCTCGAACGGATGCGACGAGACGTCCTGGTTCTCGGCCGAGACGATCGGGAAGCGCGACAGGATCGCGTTGCCGTGGTGGCCGTGGTCGTACACGGCATTGCGGCCGTACGCGAACTCGCCCCAGACGGCGTCGGCGAGGAACTCGTACTGCGGCTCGTCCGGCCACTCGTGGAACCGGTTCGCGTGCTGCTCGTGCCGGCCGATCACCTCCTGCAGGAAAACGATGTCGGCGCCGAGCCCGCGCAATCGATCGCGCAGCTCGTGGATGACCATGCGCCGGTTGAAGGCCGAGAATCCCTTGTGGATGTTGTAGGTGGCGACGTGAAGGTCCATGTTGCGTGGCGATCGATCCTGGTGCGAATTGTAGTTTCCCGGCCGGCGTGCCGCCCGACCTGGATCAAGGGAGGTCAATCTCGAAGTAGCGCGCGAGCAGCCCTGGATCGTCGAAGTGACGCCGTCCGACGAAGGCGGTCGCATGGCGGCCCCACTGGCGCATCGCCCCGGGCGCGCGGATCCCCATCGGCCAGAACAGCCAGCGCTCGCCGCGCTCGGTGCCAGGCACCACTCCGTCCGCGCGGAACAGGCTCTGGTGCGTGCCGTCCGGCCCCCGCAGCGAGCGCAGCGTGTCGTCCGCCGTCAAGCCGTAGCCCCGCGTGCCGGCGCCATCGGGCACGAAGCGGGTTACGCGCTCGAGATAGTGGGTCCCGGAAGCGATGCGCAGCACGATCCGGTCCCCAGGCGCGAGCGCAGGCAGCTGCTGCGGAACGAACGCCGTCTCCTCGATGGTGTACGGCTGGCCGCGCAGCCGGGCGCGCGGCGTCGGAAAAAACAGGTGGTAGCAACCGCAGTTGTGCATGGTGTCGAAAAGAACGGGATTCCCGTCGGGTGCGAGCGTCACGCGCCAGGTCAGGCCGTCGAGCCGGCCGGCGAGCAAGTCGAGCGGCGAGCGCTCGGGGCGCGCCGGGAACCAGAAGCTGTACACGAGCTGCAGTAGCACGCGATCCCCGACGCGCGCGTACGCGACCCGCGTGAATGCGATCGGGCGTCCCACGTCGACCGTTGGCGCGCCGCCGGCGCCAGGCGTCGGGAACCCGAGGCGGTCGTTCGCATCCGATTCGTCGATCTCGAGCACCGGTGCGAAGGCACCCGTCAGGCGCTCCAGCTGTGCGCCTTCGGGGCGTGGAACGCCGAGCGGCCCCGTCGTCGCGCCCGCGAGGATCGCGCCAACTTCGGCGGCCGCGAGCGTCACGCTCTCGCGCGGCGCGTAGCGCACGAGCGTGCCGCGCACGGGTAAACGCTCCAGCGGCGTCTCGAATGTCGCCTGAACGCCGGTCTCGTACCGGCTCACACCGTAGGCGAACGGCACGCTCACAAGTGCGTAGAACCCGACGATGCGCTTCCACGTGTCGTAGTCGTCGGGCACGCGCGCCGCTTCTCTGAGCCGGCCGCGGCCGCTCGCGGTTGCGAGATCGTGATCGCGCAGCGCCCGTGAGCAGCCTTCGATCAGCACGCCGGGCGCGACCCCGGGCCAGCCATCGTCGGAAAGGCGCGCCGTGACGGCCGGTCGGGCGGCGAGCGGCAGGTTGTCGAGCTCGGCGCGTCGCGCGTCGCGGTCGAGGCCGACCAGCGAGTCGACCCATGCACGGTGCGCGGCCTCGTCGAGCGGCGCAGCGCGGTAGCTCGCGAGGAACCGGTCCACCCGCGCATACGGGAAGCCCGCGATGCGGGCCGCACCGCCATCCTCCACCCCCGCATGCGTCACCGCGGCGTCGAGCGTTGTGTACAGCCGCTCGCATCGCGCGACGAGGCTGTCCGGCGCGACCTCCCTGGACGGCGGCGACACGGGCGTCGCGCACCCGCCGAGCGCGGCGAGCGCGGCGAGCGCGACGATCGGGCGCAGCGGGCGGGCGCTCATCGGCGCGCGGCGCTCTGCCGCTCGATCTCTCCGATCATCGCGGTGAACTGGCGCTCGACGTTCCTGCGGACGACGATCGTGCCGATCAGCGGTGGCATCGCGAAATCCGGCACCAGCCTCCCGGTGTACGCCACCCGGAGCGTGCCGCCGTTCTGGACGAGCTCGTAGCGCCCGGTCATCTCGCGGAAGCTGCCGCCCGTGGCGCGCGACTCCACGACGCTCGGCGGTCGCTCGCGGATCTCGTACCTCACCTCGAGTGGAACGCGGACCCATAGAAAGCGCAGCTCGCCGCGCTGCTCGACCACCGCGCCGTCGGCGCCGCGCGAAACCGTCCGGCTCGAGTGCAGGTCCGGCACGAACTCGGGATACCGGTCGTACTCGGTCAGCACGCGCCACGCGAGGCCGGCGTCGGCCTCGAGATCGCCGCGCGCGGTGATCACGTACGCATCACCTTCGCGTGCGGCTTCGACCACGATCTCGGCAGGAGCGGCGTGCGCTGCGCGCGCCACGAGCAGCGCGACGGCCAGCAATGCAGCGCGCCGGAACCCGCTCAACGTGCGCCGGCCGCCACGCGGCCGGGCAGCGCCAGGATCGCGTCGCGATTCGACCAGGAGAAGCACTTGTCGGCGGCGGCCTGCCAGGGCAGCCAGAGTTGCTGCGAATGCTCTTGCGGCGCGAGGCGCACCGGCTGCGGCTCGGGCAGCGTGAGGCCGAACACGTGCTCGACGTTGTGCGTCACGCCGGGCGCGTAACGGGTTCGCCATTGACTGTAGATCTCGTAGGTGTTCTCGATGCCCCAGTCGACGAGCGCGTAGCGTTCGGCCGCCAGTCCGGTCTCTTCGGCCACCTCCCGAATCGCCGTGTCGCGCAGCGGCTCGTCCGCGCGCTCGACGCTACCAGTCACCGACTGCCAGTACCCCGGCCAAGGCGCACGCTCGAGCAGCAGTACGAGGAAGCTCGGCGTATGGATGACGACGAGGACCGAGCGGGGAATCTTGTGCGGCAAGGGCGGATTCGGTGCTGAATGCCGAGTGCTCACCGAGTGCTGAGTGTGCGGTAAAACGCGTGCCTCACCGAGCACCGAGCACCGAGCACCGAGCACCGAGCACCGAGCATTCGACACTAATCGTTGTTCTCTCCGAGCACCGGGAGATCGAACGCTGCCGGATCGATGCCGTCGACGAAGACCCAGAACGGGATGTCCTCGTCGTAGCAGCCTTCGGCGACACTGTCGAGCACCTCGAGCGCGGTCTCGAGGGTCTCGGGATCGGCCTGCGCGAGCTCGCCGCAGTTGCCGAGCGACAGCACGACGCCGCCCGGCTGCTCCCACGCCATTTCGGCGAGCACGTCGTTCAGCGCGTCCCAGTTGCCGCCGAACCACTCGGGGAAAGCAAGCCGCTGCGCGAGCGTGGCGAGCAGTTGCTCCTTCGTCTTCACGCCGGTGAGGTCGACGGCCCAGCGCGTGAGCCCCGATCGCTCCGCCGCGGTGTCGAGCTCCGCGCCGTCGGGCGGGCGCGCGAAAATGCCCGCCTCTCCCGGGTCGCTGAGCAGCTGCTGGTAGTCCATCGCGCGAATCTACTCCCGGATCCGACGGAACGTGCGGTAGTGGTCGTCGCTGTAATAGTACTCGCCCGAGGTGCGCGCGTCGCCAGTCGCGCCCTGGCCCGCGACGATGCGCCGCGCGCCGCGGTCGCGCGCGCCGGGCGTCGGCACCGTGTACTCTCGGTAGTAGCCGCGCGAGCGCAGCGGCAAGCGCTTCTCGAAGTTGCCGAACGTCGTACCGTCCTTCCGGTACGGAAACGACCCGCCTTTCCGGATCAGCGCCAGGGTATCGCGGGCTTCTTTCGGCAGGTCGGCGAACTCGACCTCGTGGAGCTGCGGCGCCTCGCGCGCGACGGCGCTCACCGCGAAAGCGCAGAGGACACAGACGAGCGCGACCAGCAGCCGGTTCACCCGATCTCCTTTGCGTCCTCGGCGTCCTTCGCGTTCACGCTTCAGGTCCTGCTCTCCGTGCGCAGCCGAATGTGCAGCTCGCGCAACTGCCGCTCGTCGACCGGCGAGGGCGCCTGGGTGAGCAGGCACTGCCCCTTCTGGGTCTTCGGGAACGCGATCACGTCACGGATCGACTCCGCGCCCGCCATCATCGTGACGATGCGGTCGAGCCCGAACGCGATTCCGCCGTGCGGCGGCGCACCGTACTGCAACGCATCGAGCAGAAAGCCGAACTTCCGCTGCGCCTCTTCGGCGCTGATCGCGAGCGCGCGAAACACCTTCGACTGTACGTCGGCGCGGTGAATCCGCACTGAGCCGCCGCCGATCTCCCAGCCGTTCAGCACCACGTCGTACGCTTTGGCGAGCGCGCGCGCCGGGTCGGACTCGAGGTACGCCTCGTGGCCGTCCTTCGGGCCGGTGAACGGGTGGTGCATCGCGACCCAGCGCTGGTCCGCGTCGTCGTACTCGAACATCGGGAAGTCGACGACCCAGAGCGGCCGCCAGCCGGCCTCAGCGTGCCCCTTCTCGTGCCCAACTCTCTGGCGCAGCGCGCCGAGCGCGTCGTTCACGACCTTCGCCGTGCCGGCACCGAAGAACATCAGATCCCCGCTCCGCGCACCGGACCGCTCGACGATCGCCCGCAGCGCATCGTCCGGAAGGTTCTTGACGATCGGCGACTGCATCCCGTCGCGGCCCTTATCGACATCGTTGAACTTGATGTAGGCGAGCCCCCTGGCGCCATAGATCGACACGAACTCGGTGCAGGCATCGATCTCGCTGCGCGTGAGCTCGCCACCACGCGGGACGAGCAGCCCCGCGACGCGGCCGCCGGGCGAGCCGGCCGGGCTCGCGAACACCTTGAACTCGACGTTCTTCATTACGTCGGTCAGCTCGGTCAGCTTGAGCGGCACGCGGAGATCCGGCTTGTCCGATCCGTAGTCGCGCATCGCATCGGCATACCGCATGACCGGGAACGGGGACGGGAGGTCGACGTCCAGGACTTCCTTGAACACGGTCCTGACCATGCCTTCCATGATCGGCCGGATCTCCTCCTCGGTGAGGAACGAGGTCTCGACGTCGATCTGGGTGAACTCGGGCTGGCGGTCGGCGCGCAGGTCCTCGTCCCGGAAGCACTTAGTGATCTGGTAGTAGCGGTCGAACCCGGCCACCATCAGCAGCTGCTTGAAGAGCTGCGGCGACTGGGGCAGCGCGTAGAACTCTCCGGCATTGAGGCGCGAGGGCACGAGGTAGTCACGCGCCCCCTCGGGCGTCGATCGGGTGAGCATCGGCGTCTCGATGTCCACGAACCCCTGCGCGTCGAAATACCGCCGCACCGCCATCGCGACGCGATACCGCAGCATCAGGTTGCGCTGCATCTCGCGCCGCCGCAGGTCGATCACGCGGTGCGTCAGCCGCACGTTCTCGCTCAGGTTTGTCTCGTCGAGCTGGAACGGCGGCGGGATGGCCGGGTTGAGGATCTCGAGCGTCTCCGCGACCACTTCGATCTCGCCGGTCGCGAGCTTCGGGTTGACGAGCCCTGGCGCGCGCCGGATCACTTGGCCCGTCACGGCGAGCACGTACTCGCTGCGTACGCGCTCGGCGGCCGCAAAGGCCGCGGTGTGGCTGGGGTGGCACACGATCTGGACGAGCCCCTCGCGGTCGCGCAGGTCGATGAAGATCACACCACCGTGGTCGCGTCGGGTATTCGCCCAGCCGAAGAGCTTGACGGTCTGATCCAGATCGGCGGCGGTCACGTGGCCGCAATAGTGAGTGCGCATGTTAGGGAAAGGGGAAGATGAAAGGGGGCGCGGCGTCGTCACGCTGCGATCACAACGGCGGCGTCTTCAGGGCCACGGGTGCCGCTCGGGGCGGCACGCGCGACGGCACGGCGACGCCCATCGAGATGATGTACTTCAGCGCCTCGTCGACGCTCATGTCGAGCTCCACCACCGCGCTGCGCGGGAGCATCACGAAATAGCCGCCGGTCGGATTCGGCGTCGTGGGAACGTAGACGCTGACGTAGTTGATGTCGAGGTGGTTCGCGACGTCACCGCCGGGCGCGCCGGTGAGGAAGGCGATCGTCCAGCTGCCTGGCTGCGGCCACTGCACCAGCACCACTTTCCGGAACGCCTGACCTCCGGGCCGGAACAGCGTGTCGCTGATCTGCTTCACGCCGCCGTAAAGGGAGTTCACGACCGGAATACGGCGCAGGATCGCCTCCCAGATGCGCAGCATGCGCTGTCCGAGAATGTTGGAGGCCAGCACGCCGGTGACGAACACCACGATCACGGTAAGGACGAGCCCGAGGCCCGGGATCTGGTGCCCGAGCAGCGCCGGTGGCTGCAGCACAGGCGGAAGCAGGGTCAGCACCTGGTCCATCGACGACACGATCAGGTGCAGCACCCAGATCGTGATCGCGAGCGGGATCCAGATCAGGAGCCCGGTGATGAGGTATTTTTTCATCGGCGCGGCGCGCTCGCGCGGCGGGTTCGCACGCCCTCGGTCGTGCGCGGGCGGCGGTTCAGGAGCAGGCCGGACCGGCGCCGGGGCCGCCGGCAGGCGCGGACGCCTTCGTATCGCTCTTCCCGTCGGACTTGGTCGCGCCGGCCGCCTTCGTGTCGCTCTTCTCGTCGGACTTGGTCGCGCCGTCCGTCTTCGTGTCGCGCTTCTCGTTGGACTGGGTCGCGCCGTCCATCTTCGTCTCGGCCGGTCGCGCGCTCCCGCCCTTGAAGTCGGTGGCGTACCAGCCGGACCCCTTCAGCTGGAAGCCGGCGGCGGTCAGCAGCTTCTTCAACGCCTCCTTCCCGCACTGTGGGCAGACGGTGAGCAGCGGGTCCGACACCTTCTGGAGGTACTCGTTCTGGAAACCGCACGCGGCACAGCGGTACTCATAGATCGGCATACCCATCCCCAGAAAACTCCAACAAGGCCGACGAGTATACCGGAACGCGTCCGATTTCCTCAGTGAAATCGGGATGTTGCGCACCCCGCGCAGGTTCCTCGCGACGGTCGTCGCTGCTCGGCGACAGTCGCAGTTTCCGTCGACTTCGCGACAACCGCCGACCGTTTGTCGGCTTTGCACGCGCCCGCACTTGACGGGTCCGCGCGACTGCGGCTAAATGCCACCGTCATAAATGACGATGGCATAGCCGGGCGCGGCGCCAACGACAACACCGATAGCCGCGCACAACGAACGGCACGCCACGCGACGGACGCCCGCCGGCGGGGGCGGCCTCAAGGGACGAACACATGCCACGCTTCTCGAGGAGCCGGTCGCCCGCATGCGGGAGCGACATCGCCAGCCGGGCCGCACCGCGGCCGGCGCTCCCTCCGTCCTGCACGCCCGATCCCCTACTCGCGCCGGCCGCACGCGGCGCATCTGCTGACTGAAAGGAGTCCCGATGAAACCGTTCCTCCTCGCTCCGCGCCTCGCGCTCGCAGCCCGTGCGGCTGCGGCCGCTCTCGCCCTCTCGCTCGCCGGCTGTCTGGGCGGCGGCGGTGGCGGTGGCGGCGATCCAGCCCCAGCGAGCGGCGGCAGCTCCGCCGCGGGCAGCACCGCCTCGACGGGTGGAACCACACCGGCCCCGGCGCCCACCCCGGGCGTCACCCCGCCCGCGCCGACGCCCGGCCCGGCCCCGGGCACGATGCCCACGGCGCAACCCGCCACTGCCGGCGACGCGGTGCGCTTCCTCGAGCAATCGACCTTCGGCCCGACCGAGACCACGATCCAGGAAGTGATGCAGAAGGGTCCGGCGCTCGCGCTGGAAGAGCAGTTCGCCAAGCCGATGAGCGGCTTCGGGACCTTCACCGACGTCGACCCCGACCCGCGCAAGGGTTGCCCGGATACCGCGCTGCCGAGCCCCGAAATTTGCTACCGCGAAAACTACACGGTCCAGCCGCTGCAGCGCCGCTTCTTCCAGAACGCGCTCGGCGGGCAGGACCAGCTGCGCCAGCGCGCGGCGTTCGCACTCTCGCAGATCGCCGTGATCTCGGGCGCCGAGCTCGAGACGATGCACGGCATCGGCTACTACCAGCAGATGCTGATGAACTTCGCGTTCGGCAATTTCCGCGACATCCTGTACGAGGTCACGCTCAGTCCGGCCATGGGCGAGTACCTCGACATGGTCAACAACCCCAAGCCCGATCCGGCGCGCAACATCGAGCCGAACGAGAACTACGCGCGGGAGGTGCTGCAGCTCTTCACGGTCGGCGAGTACGCGCTCAACGCCGACGGCACGAAGCGCCTGGACGCCAACGGCCAGCCGATCCCCGCGTACGACCAGGACACCATCGAGAACCTGGCGCGCGCCCTTACCGGCTGGACGTATCCGCCGCGCGCGGGCGTCGCAACCAAGTTCCCCAACCCGCCGAACTACCTCGGCCGGATGGTGCCCTTCGCCGCGCAGCACGACACCGCCCCGAAGGTGCTGTTCGGCACCGGGACGATCGCCGCCGGGCAGACGCCGGAGAAGGACCTCAACGACGCGATCAACATCATCTTCAACAACCCTAACGTCGGCCCGTTCATCGGCCGCCAGCTGATTCAGCACCTCGTCACCTCGAATCCGACCCCGGCCTACGTCGGCCGCGTCACCGCGGCATTCAACAACAACGGCGCGGGCGTGCGCGGCGATATGCGCGCGGTGCTGCGCGCAGTGCTGCTTGACCCCGAGGCGCGCGGCGACGTGAAGACCGCCGCGGACTACGGCAAGCTGCGCGAGCCGGCGCTGGTGCTCACCAACGTGATGCGCGCGCTGAACGGCAGCTCCGACGGCGTGTTCCTGTTCGGCCAGTCGTCGAGCATGGGGCAGAACGTGTTCCAACCCCCGTCGGTGTTCAACTTCTACCCGCCCAACTATCCCGCGCCCGGCACGACGCTCGACGGCCCGCCGTTCAAGATCATGCTCACCGGCACGATCCTGAACCGTGCGAACTTCGTCGACCGCATTGTGTTCGGCGCGAACGTGAACCCGGACAACACGGTGACCGGCGCGACGGGGACGCGGATCAACCTGGTGCCGTTCCAGTCGCTGGCCGCCAATCCGGACCAGCTCCTCGACCGGCTCAACCTGATCCTGATGCACAACACCCTGTCGCCGCAGACCCGCCAGGCGATCCTGACCGCGGTGAACGCCTACCCGGCGACCGACACGCTCGGGCGCGTGCGCCAGGCCGCCTATCTCATCGCCACGTCGGCGCAATACCAAGTGGAGCAGTGACCATGAGCATCCAGATCCTCCGCAGGAATTTCCTCAAGGGCCTCGGCGCCATCACCGCCGCGAACACCCTTCCGGGCCTGTCGCTGATGAACGCGTACGCCCAGGCGGCGAACGACTACAAGGCCCTGGTGTGCGTGTTCCTCTACGGCGGGAACGACGCGAACAACCTGGTGGTGCCCGTGCAGACCGCCGAATACAACGTTTATGCGGCCGGACGCGGCACGATCGCGCTGCCGCAGTCGAGCCTGGTGCCGCTCGCCCAGGCAACTGGGACGCGCTTCGGCCTGCACGCGAACCTCGCGCCGCTCCAGCAGGTCTGGACGAACGGCGACCTGGCGCTGCTCTTCAACACCGGGCCGCTCGTCCAGCCCCTCACGCGCGCCCTGTACCAGGCGGGCCGCACCGCGCGACCGGAGAACCTGTTTTCCCACGATGACCAGCAGGAGCAGAACCAATCGGCGATCCCGAACAACCAGGCCACCACCGGCTGGGGCGGGCGGGCCGGCGACCGGCTGCAGGCGCTGAATGCCGGCTCGGCCGTGCCGATGAACATCTCGGTCGGCGGCAACGACATCTTCCTCAAGGGGCAGACGGTGCCGGCCTATTCCGTCCCGACCGGCGGGGCCTTCGGCCTCACCACCACCGGCGGCAACGCCGCCCAGCAGCAGGCGCGCCGCACGGCGATGCAGTCGCTCTTCGCCCTTGACCGGCAGAACCAGCAGGTGAAGGCCGCGGGCGACGTGATCTCGAGCGCGGTCAACGCGAGCGCCGCGCTGAACACGGTCGTCAACAATGCCGCCTCCGCCGCGGCGCCGGCGTTCCAGGGGCTCAACACCGGTCTCTCGCGCCAGTTGCTCGCGGTGGCCAAGATGGTCGAAGGCCGCGCCACGCTCGGCCTGCGGCGCCAGATCTTCTTCGCCCAGGCGGGCGGCTTCGACACCCATCAGAACCAGCTCGTCGATCAGGGCAATCGCTTCAACGAAGTCGGGCCGGCGCTGCGCGCGTTCTACAACGGGCTCGTGGCGCTCGGCATGCAGGACCAGGTGACACTGTTCACGCTGTCCGACTTCGGCCGGACGATGCGTGTGAACGACGGTGGGTCGGACCACGCCTGGGGCAACCACCACCTCGTGATGGGCGGCGCGGTGAAAGGCGGGGAGACCTACGGCACGTTCCCCAACCCGGCGCTCGGCGGGCCCGACGACACCGACCGCGACGGCCGCTGGATCCCGACTACGGCGGTCGACCAGTACGCCGCCACGCTGGCGAAGTGGTTCGGCGTGCCGGATGCGGACATCCCGGCCGTCGTCCCGAATATCGCGCGGTTCGCGTCGCGGGACCTGGGGTTCATGGCCTGACCGGGCGCAGCGCCGCGACGCGCGACGGGCCGTGCAGCATGCACGGCCCGAGTCGTCTCAGGGAACGCCCACGCAAGCGGCGCGAGAGCGAGAGAAGACGGAGGAAATGCCTATGCAAGGCCTTGGCCAGCGCGGCTTCACCCTCATCGAAGTGATGGTGGTGGTGGTGATTCTCGGCCTGCTGGCCGCGATCATCGTACCGAAGGTGATGAGCCGGCCCGACGAGGCGCGCGTGGTCGCAGCCCGCGCCGACATCGCCGCGGTCACCCAGGCGCTGAAGCTCTACCGGCTCGACAACACCGCCTACCCGTCGACCGAGCAGGGCCTCGCGGCGCTCGTGCAGCGGCCGACCACGCAGCCGCAGCCGATCAACTGGAAGCAGGGCGGCTACCTCGACCGCGTCCCGAAGGACCCGTGGGGCCGCGAGTACCGCTACCTGAACCCGGGCGTGCGCAGCGAGATCGACGTGTTCAGCCTCGGCGCCGACGGCGAGCCCGGCGGCGAGGGCAACAACTCGGATATCCATCACTGACCGCACGCCGCCCAGAATGCGCACCGCGAACGCCACCGTCCGCAGCACCTCCGGCTTCACGCTGCTCGAGGTGCTGGTGGTGGTGGTCATTCTCGCGGTGCTCGTCTCCCTGGTGACGGTGCGGATCGCGCCCGACGCGCGCCAGAGCTTGCGCGAGGAGGCGACACGCCTCGCGGCCGTCCTCGAGCATGCCCACGACGAAGCGGTCGTCACCGGCGCTGCGTTCGCCTGGCAGCCGGATGCGAACGGTTACCGGTTCGTGCGGCGCGATCCGGATCGCGTGTGGCGCGCGGTGGACAGCGACGCCGCGCTACGCGCGCGCACGTTCGTGACCGGGGTCCAGCTCGCGGCTGTCGAGACTCCGGAGCGCACGACCAACGCCACGCCGGCGATCGTGATCCTGCCGACCGGCGCGAGCGGGCCGTTCCGCATCACGCTCGCGCTCGACGAGCACCGACTGCGCGTGAGCTCCGACGGCCGCGGGCGCCCGGTGGTCGAGGACGCGCACTGAGGAGTCCGCCATGAGACCGATCCGCGGCTTCACGCTCATAGAGGTTCTTGTGGCGCTCGCCATCCTCGCTGTGGCGCTCGCCGCTGTCGTGCGCTCGGCGGGCATCGCCGCCGACGGCACGCTCGAGCTGAAGGAGCGCCTGCTCGCCACCTGGATCGCACAGAACCGGGTCGCCGAGTACGGCGCGCGACCGCTGTGGCCCGACATCGGCACCCGCGCCGGGAACGCCGAGCAGGGGGGCGTCGCGTTCGCGTGGCGCGAGACCGTCACCGCCACGCCCAACCCGCTATTCCGGCGCGTCGAGGTGCACGTATACGGCCCGCGCACGCCGGAGCGCGCGTCGGCGACGCTCGTCGGGTTCGCCGTAAGGAGCGAATGACATGCGCCGCGCTTCCGGATTCACGCTGATCGAGGTACTCGTCGCGCTGGTCGTGTTCGCCGTGCTCTCGGGCCTGGCGTATCGGTCGCTGTCGGTCGTGCTCGACAGCCGCAGGCACATCGACCGGGAGAATCACAAGTGGCGCGAAGTCGCGCTGTTCCTCGCGCGCCTCGAGCAGGACGTCGCAACCGCCGTCCCGCGACCGGTGCGCGACGCGAGCGACGCGGTCGCGCCCGCGGTGACCGGAACGCCCACCCCCGCGCGCGCGTACGAGGGCCAGCTCGTCTTCACGCGTACCGCGTTCGCAGCCGATCCCGGTGCCGCCGAGTCGCCACGACGGCTCGGCTACCGGTTGCGCGGCAGCACGGTCGAATTGCTCGCGTGGACCGTGCTCGACCAGGGCCCGCGCACCGAGCCGGCCGTGGTCGCCGCATTGCGCGACGTCAAGGAGATGCAGGTGCGTTTCCTCGATCGCCGCGGTCAGTGGCACGCTCAGTGGCCGCCGGCCAGCGCGACGGCGCCGCAGAAGACAGTGCCGGCCGGCGTGGAGGTCGCGCTCACCCTCGTCTCGGGCGAGCGCGTCGTGCGGCTCATGCCGACCGCCACGAGGCAGCCGCAGCTATGACGAACGGCCCTGCCCAGCGCGGCGTCGCGGTCGTCCTCGCGATGCTCGTGGTCGCGCTCGCGGCGAGCACGGCCACGTACCTGCTCTGGGCCCAGTCGCTGTGGCTCCGCCAGGTCGAGAACCTCGTTGCGCGCGCGCAGGCCGACTCGATCGCCCGCGCCGCGACACAGTGGGCCACCGCGATCCTCGCCGAGGACGACCCGTCGGTCGACCATCTGAACGAGACGTGGGCGCACCGGCTCCCGGCGATGCCCGTCGAGGGCGCGACCCTCACCGGGGCCATCACCGACGAGCAGGCGAAGTTCAACATCAACAACCTGGTCCGAGGCGCCGCGCCCAGCCCGGCCGATGTCGCGGTGCTGCAGCGCCTGCTCGGGCTGGTCGGGCTGCCGGTTACGCTCACCGACGCGATCGTCGACTGGATCGACCCCGACGACACGGTGACGCAGGCGGCGGGCGCCGAGGACCTCGACTATCTCGCGCGCGAGCCGGCCTACCGTGCGCCGAACCGCGCGCTCGCGGACGTGGGCGAGCTCGCACGCGTGAAGGGGATGACGCCGGAAGCGCTCGCCCGGCTTGTGCCGCACCTCACCGCACTGCCGGACGAGACACCGGTAAACGTGAATACCGCATCGGCGACCGTGCTCCTCGCGGTGATGCCGTCGCTGTCGGCGGCCGAGGCCGCGCGCCTCGTCGAAGAGCGCGGCCGCAAGCCCTTTCGCGGGCTCGAGGACTTCCAGCGCGCGCTGCCCCGCGCCGGGTCGACCCAGATCGACGGGCCGATCGATGTCAAGAGCCGCTTCTTCAGCGCGGAGGCGACGGTGCACGTCGGCCGCGTAACGGCAGGATACCGCGCGCTCATCGAGCGCGGCGAGCGCGGGCGCTCGGTGATCATCTCCCTCACGCAGATCCTGCCCTGACGGCGCCATGGCCAAGCGCACCGCCGAGAGCTACCTGCAGATCCACCTCCCCGAGCGGTGGCCCGACGACGAACGCGTCCGCTGGTCGCGCCGCACGGGCGGCCGCATGGAGGACGGCGTGTGTGCGGTGCGCGAGATCCCGTCCGCCGACGAGATCACCGTGGTCCTGCCGGCTGCGCGCGTCGCCTTCGCGCGCGCGAACCTGCCGCGCGGGCCGGTCGCGAAGCTCGCGCGCCTCGCGCCGTTCGCGATCGAGGATGCGATCGCCCCGTCGCCCGAGAGCGTGCGCACCGCGCTCGTCCGGCACCTCAGCGAGGGCGAGTGGCTGGTCGCAGTGGTCGATCGGGAATGGCTCGAACACGCGCTCGCCGAGCTCGCCGCGGAAGGCGCCGAGCCCGACCGGGTGATCTTCGAGAGTGCGCTCGTGCCGTGCGAGCCGGGCTCCTGGAGCGTGGTGTGGCACGGCTCGAGCGGGTTCGCGGTGCTCGACGGTGCGGAGGCGATCGCGCTCGACGCGTCAGTCGACGACCGCCCGCCGCTCGCGCTGAAGCTCGCCGCGGACGAGCGGCGCGGACGCCCTGACGCACCGCAGAGCGTGCGCGTCCTCGCGGCCGGCGCGACCGAGTTGCCGGATTTCGCGAAGTGGAGCGAGTCGCTTCACGCTCCGGTCTCCGCCGCCGGCCGGTGGCAGCCCGAGTCGATCGATGCGCGGCACGTCACGACCATCGACCTCCTCGCCGACGCCGGCGCATCCGCATGGCGCGACAGCGGTTGGCTCGCGCGGCTCAGGCCCGCCGCTCTGATCGCCGGGATCGTGCTCGGCGTGCACGGCCTTCTCACGGTCGGCGACTGGTTGCGGCTGCGGTACGAGGCGGGCGCGCTGCGAACCGAGTCGGAAGTTCAGTTCCGCAAGGCGTTCCCCGACGCGCGCACGGTGGTCGACCCCGCCCTCCAGATGGGCCGCGGCGTCGCCGGACTGCGCCGCGCGGCGGGCGAGCCCGACGCCACCGATGCCATCCCGCTGCTCGCGCGCCTCGCGCCCGCGCTCCGGGCTGCGAACGTGCGCACGCAGGCGCTCAGGTACGAGCGCGGCCAGATGGAGCTCGAGCTCGCGCTGCCGGCGGGCGATTCGCGCGAAGCCCTCGCCGCGCGGCTGCGCGCGCCGGGCCTGGTAGTGCGCATCGAGCGCGTCGCGAGCGGCGGCGGCGGCATGACCGCCACCGTACGCATCGCCGCGGAGGGCGGCTGAGATGGAAGTGCTGAGTGAGGTCTGGACTGCCCGCGAGCCCCGCGAACGCACGGTGATCGCCGCGGGACTCGGCGCGCTCCTCCTCGCCGTGCTCTGGGCCTACGTCTGGGAACCGATCGCAACCGACCGCGCGCGGCTGGTGGCTGCGCTGCCGAAGCTCCGCGTGCAGGCGCAGCAGATCGCGATCCAGGGCGCGGAGGTCGACCGGCTGCGCAACGCGGCACGCTCGCGCGGCACGGCGTCCACGGCGGACGCGGCGATCGGCGCGGCGGCGCAGTCGCTCGGGCTCGGCGATGCGATCGGCGCGGTGACCACGCTGGGCGAAGGACGCGTCCAGGTCGCGGTCAAACCGGTGGCCTTCGATGCGCTGTTGCGCCTGCTCGGCGAGCTCGCCGCCGGGCAAGGACTCGCGGTGGAATCGCTGGTCGTGCGCGTTGCGCCGGAGCCGGGCCGGGTCCAGGTCGAGACGCTGGTCCTGCGCGCGGGGGCGGCAGGATGAGCGCGAAGATGAGCGCGAAGACATGAGCGCGAAGGAAGCGGCCATGCGGATGCTCGGCGGTCGGGCCGCGGCGACGCTCGAGCGCATGCTGCCCGCGGCAGCACTCGTCGTGGCGCTCGCGCTCGGGGCGTGGCTCGGCGCAGGCTGGTTCGTCTACGTCACCACGCCGCCGGTCATGCCCGCCGCGCCCGGGCGCGAGAGCGTGACGATCGCGGCGGCGACGCAGGCGGCTGCGGAGGCGCACGTCTTCGGCGCGGCCCCAGTCGCCGGCGGCATCGCAATGAGCACCCTCAACGTCAAGCTCAAAGGCGTCTTCGCCGGCGGCGGCGGCGCGCCCGGCTACGCGATCGTCAACACCGGCGGCCGCGACCAGTCGGCGCGCGTCGGCACCGAGATCTCGCCCGGCGTCGCGCTCGATTCGGTGCACCCACGCCACATCGTCCTCAAGCACAACGGCATCTTCGAGCGCGTCAACCTGGAGGAGCGCCCGCTTCTCGCGCAGACCGCGGCGCGGCCGGCTGCGCCGCCTCCCGCCGCTGCCCCGGCGCCTCCGGCCCCGGCCACGCAGACGCCCGCCGCACCGCCGTCGGCCGGACCCGGCGCACGGTTCCAGCGGCCGGAACCCTACGCGCCGGTCGGCGACGTGCCGACCGAGCCGCCTCCGCCGGCGCCCGCACCGCCCGCCAAACAGGGCAACGCGCAAGGTCTGGTCGTGTCGTCCGTCCCCGCCGGGAGCCTGCTGGAGCGCATCGGCCTGCGGCCCGGCGACATGGTCACGTCGGTGAACGGCCAGCCGGTCACGAGTGAAGCCGACGTGGCGCGCGTCCTCCAGGGTCGCAGCCTGCTCGGATCGGTAAATGCCGAAGTGGTGCGCGGCGGCGCGATCGTGCCGCTGACCGTGAGCGCGGCCACCGCGCTGCGGCCGTAACGAGGGAAAACGAGTGGAACGGAGAACGACAATGACAATGAACCTCGGACGCGGCCTCGTCGCCGCACTCGCCCTCGGCGTCGCGGCCGCCGGCGGCCTCGCCCTGGCACAGGCGCCTGCGCAACCTTCCGCGCAGGCGCCACAGCCGGGTGATGACGCCGTCACGCTCAACTTCGTAAACGCCGACATCCAAGCAGTGATCAAGGCGGTCGCGGAGATGACCGGCCGCAACTTCCTCATCGACCCGCGCGTGCAGGGTGCGGTGAACATCGTGGCGCCACGGCCGGTGCCGCGCAGCATGGTGTTCCCCATCCTGCTTTCCGCGCTGCGCGTGCAGGGCTTCGCCGCGGTCGGCGGCGATCTCGGCGTGATCCACGTCGTGCCCGAGGCGGAGGCGAAGTTCTACGGGTCGGCGCGCGACCCGCGGCGCGCCCGCGGCGACCAAATCGTCACCGAGGTGTTCCAGCTCCAGTACGAGTCGGCGACGCAGATGGTCCCGGTGCTGCGGCCGCTGGTGGCGCCGAACAACGTCATCAATGCCTTCCCGGCGTCGAACATGCTCGTCGTCACCGACTACGCCTCGAACCTCGAGCGCATCCGTAAGGTGATCTCGACGGTCGACCAGCCGGCGGCCTCCGAGTTCGCGACGGTGCGGCTGCGCTTCGCCGCGGCGGTGGACGTCGCCCAGGCGGTGCAGCGACTGGTGCCGGAGGCGTCGCAGGCCCCCGGACCCGGGGCGGCGCCGCGCGTCGCGGTGTCGGTCGACGCGCGCACCAACAGCTTGCTCGTGCGCGCCGACAATCCGGTGCTTACGAAGCGCATCCGTGAGCTCGCGGCCGGCATGGACGTGCCGAGCGCCTCCGGCGGCAACATTCACGTCGTCTACCTCAAGAACGCCGAGGCGGTGCGCCTCGCCGAGTCGCTGCGCGCGATGATCAGCGGGCAGCCGGCGGCGCTGCGCACGTCGACGGCGCTTGGCCCGGCGACGCCGGGAGCGCCTCCGGTCGCCGCGCAGGCCGTGGCTGCGGCGCTCGGCGCCGGGTCGCCCGGTGCGGCCGCGGCGGCGGGTGCGCTGACGACGGCCTCGATCCAGGCGCACCAGGAAACCAACTCGCTGGTGATCATCGCACCGGACGCGGTGTACAGCGCGCTGCGCGGCGTGATCGAAAAGCTCGATGCGCGGCGCGCGCAGGTGTTCGTCGAAGCGCTCATCGTCGAGATCGCGGCCAGCAAAGCCGCCGAGTTCGGCATCCAGTGGCAGTCGTTCCCGAACGGCAATAACACCGGGACGCAGGGGTTCGGGGTGCAGAACTTCAACGTGACCCCTGGCTCGAACATCGGGCAGATCGCGCGCGACCCGACCTCAATCGGCCAGGGCCTGAGCCTCGGGCTGATCCGCGGCCGGATCATGTTCGGCGGCGCCGAGATCCTCAACCTCGCGGCACTGGTGCGCGCGCTCGACAAGGACACCACCGCGAACATCCTGTCCACGCCGCAGCTCCTCACGCTCGACAACGAGGAGGCGAAGATCCAGGTCGGGCAGAACATCCCGATCGTCACCGGCAACTTCACGCTCGCCGGCGCGGGCGGCGGTGTGGTGAACCCGTTCCAGACGGTCGACCGCCGCGACATCGGCGTGGCGCTCAGGATCAGGCCGCAGATCGCCGAGGGCGGTGCGGTGAAGATGCAGATCTACCAGGAAGTCTCGAGCATCTTCAAC
>Ga0315278_10000466_pt1 | contig 35559 bp, 31 predicted proteins | sample YL17G06_0_MG_FD_203880 | JGI IMG/M metagenome (GOLD analysis project Ga0315278, IMG submission 203880) | Sediment microbial communities from Yellowstone Lake, YNP, Wyoming, USA - YL17G06_0 | ecosystem: Environmental > Aquatic > Freshwater > Lake > Sediment | place: USA: Wyoming | collected... | reverse complement strand
TTTTTTTTTATTTTTTTATATAATTTTATCTTCTACTCCCCCCCCCCCCCCCCCCCCCCCCCCCCCCCCCCCCCCCCCCCCCCCCCCCCCCCCCCCCCCGCCGGGGGCAAAAGTAATGTGTGTCCCTGGCTAAAAAACATAATTCAAGCTGAGGCCCACCTGGTGGGTATTGGCCACGGGATAGATATTTAATTTGCCCAGGCGGTTCCGGGTTTTCACCACGTATTTCCCGATGGCAATTCCCAGCACTGCGCCCACGAATACATCCGACAGCCAGTGGGCATCTTCGGTTATGCGGGACAAGCCGCACGCCGTGGCCAGGGAGTAGCAGAGCACCGGGACCCAAACGGTTTTTTTATACATTTCGGCAATCACCGTGGCCGTGCCGAAGATGGTGATTGTATGACCGGAGGGAAAAGCGTCATACCGGGCCAGTTGGCCATCTTTGTACCGGGTGAAGAACCCGTTTAACCAATGCCACTGGTCTTTGCCGTTGCCTGTGCCGTCGTTCCAGGAAGGTCGCTGCCGGCCGGTCAGATGTTTCCCCAACTGCACCACGATGCCCGTATGGATAAAGGTCATGAGCGTCAAACGGGCGGTCTCTTTGGCTTTCTTATCTTTAAAAATAAGGCCGCCCAGATAAAAAGCCCCGGCTGCGCCCAGGGTCCATTGACCCAGTCCCAGGTTGGTTATCTTGGGGCTAACGTCATCGACCCATTTGTGTTTGCCCTGGTACTCCTTGAATTCCCTGTAAATCGTCTCATCATTGGCGATCAGGACGCCGGTCATGAGGGCCACACCGCCCCAGATGGCAAAATCTTTTCCTTTCATGCGGAGAGGGGACGAGAGGATACGACCTTCGTCTTGCCACAGGCTCTTAAAAAAGGGGGTGTTTGCTTGATTTTCTTCCGTTTCCTCCTTTTCCATCTTTTCTTCGTTTTTTTCCGCTTTTACCGCATCTTCCGCTGCCAACGGATAATACAAAAACAATGCCATCAATACACAAGTTAAAAATTTTTTTGTCATTTTCTTCCTCGTCATGCTCTAAATGAGATTAATGATATTATATAAAGTATGCAAATGTCAAATTTTAATGAAAATTTTTGGGAGGTCCGGGAACCGTCCATCCGTGACGGTTATTTAAAAACCTGTGCAATCCTTTCCCTACAATTCACGGACCGGCAACGAGAACAGAAAGGATAACTATTTTTAAACCGGTGAATCTCTTTATTCCCGGCCACCAATACCCCGGAGATGGATTTCAACGGTATCATCAGGAAACTTTTATTCAAATGGATACCGATCTCCTCAGGTTTCAAATATTCGAAGAGTTTCTGCTGACCGCTGATATGCCAGCCGCAGTAACCGGGACTATACAGCAGCGCCCGCGTGGAGTCATCTACCTGTCCCCGTCCCATTGAAGAAAGAAGGTTTAAAAAAATTTCTTGCGCCGCCCCGGCGCCTTTGTCCGCACTGTAAGAGGACACCGCATCCAGCATATAGCCCAGGGCGAAGTTGTGCACGTTAAGTTGTTCCTCGATTTCAAGGCAGACCTCCAGGCCCAGGGTGAAAGCAAACAAGGAAAGGTGAGAAGCCCTGGGGAAAATTTTTCCCAGGGGTGTATCGGGTTCATTCCGGCCATTCCCTTTAAATACTTCGGCAAATTGCTCGATGGTAATATCGGCCATGATGGCAGTAGGGGTCGCCAGTTTCAAAAAAAGATCCTCCGCGGAATAGTAAAGAAATTCGACCCGCCCGGGAGGCGGGGGGCCGGGTGGGGGAGGGATCCCTTGCGTTTTTAAGACGCCGGTGACGTCAGGTTTGATTTTGTCGATTGGAATGTTTATTGTTTTATTCATCAAAAGTTTTTGGGGGGTCAAGGGACCTTTTTTCAAAAAGGTCCCTTGCCGCCGGAGGCATTTATTTAATAACAATCCGGCAGCTTTTCCATGCCGCAGCGCCGGGCCCCGGCTTCCATAATTCCTGTCAACTCCGTCTTAACCTCCGGAGCCAGGGACGACGGCTCATATTCACCGATCAAACGCTCTACCTCCCGGTGCGCCCGCTCCACCAGGGACAAACTTCCCTGCTCCTGCCAACGCTCATGCGACGCACGATCGATGACCGGACCGGGAAAATAATGCTCCTGCCTCAAATAACGGCGCGTATGCTTCGAAATCAACAAATGCTGCTCTTTTAACAACTCCTCATACCTGGGAACCGCCGGGAAATCCTCCCTGGGCTCAATCCCTTCTACCAACCGGGACGCCATGCCGCAAATTTCATTATCCAACACCAATTTCTCTAAACTAAAACAATTAATAAAGTCCAACATCCCCGGCCCGGAAATACTATTGACCCCGGAAAGAACCGCCATCACGGCGCCCATGGAAGTTTCCAGCCCCGCCTGGGCGTCCGGGACTTTCGCATCGCTTAACGCCACATAAGCCTGCGTGGGAATATTAAGAAATTTGCCGATTTCATTGTAAGCGCAATCCATCATCTGCGTTTCCACGGCGCCCATGGGGGTTGTTTCATAACGCACGTCGAAAACTGCCGGCGCCCCGCCGTAAAGCAGCGGCGCACCCGGTTGGGTTAATTGGCTGATAACGATCCCGCTCAACGTCTCGGCCGTATGCCCCACCAGGGAACCCACCAACGTCACCGGCCCGGTAAATCCCGCCAACGGCATGGAAACCAACTCCACCGGGATGCCGCAGCGGGCGCACGCCATAATGTCCGCACAAGTATGCTCACTCCATTTCAACGGCGTGGTGGGACAACAGGAAAAAATAGCCAGCGGCTTATCCTTTAAAGCCTTTTCCGTCCCCCTCACCGCTGTCAGCATCGCTTTCATCACGGCGAAACCCCCATCATTAAAAGTACCGGTCACCACGGGCTTTTCCCCGTAAAGTAAAGCCAGGTACAGCCGGTAACTGTCGGCGATTTTCTCGCTGACATCCGCCGGGATAAAGGCCGTACTCTGCGCGGCCAGGTATTTCAAGCGGTTGACCACTTTTACATAACGAATAAAATCAAGTGTGTGGGGCTTGCGCATCCCATCGGCCCCGGCGTCGATAATATTCAAAGCCGATGACGCCGGCGTAAAATGTACATTGTAATGAGAAAAATCATGCGTCCGGTTTCCCTTCACGTCATACAATTGAAAGGATGGGGGTACGGTTTTTAAAGCCTTATCGATGATGTCATTGGTAAAAATTACATTTTTACTGCCGCTGTCCACCGCGGCCCCGTGATCGGATAAAAGAGCAAGCAATTCTTTATGGTAAATTTTCATACCTAATTTACAGAGTAAATCCCTGGCTTCAGACAGGATTTCCCGGATCGACTCATCCGTTAAAAATCGCAGCGTAGGTCTCATGATAAGTCCGCGGCTCCCGACCCTTTGTTCTGATCCCTGAAGCGTTTCATATATTGATCCGCGGCGTCTTTGGGATCAGGCAGACCCAGCGCCCTGGCATAAGAGGTCACATAATATCTCAGGTACCCGGCCTCCGGCAGTTTATCGAAAGCTTCCGCCTCGATGGCTTCCAGCTTTTCCATCGGTACCTGGGTAGAATCGGCCAGGTCCGGGAGTCCCAGTTCCTGTTTTTCTCGTAATTCTTTTAGAACAGCGCCGGTGATCGGCTGCGCATCAACCCCGCCGATGAATTTTTCCGCCTGGGTATCTTCCTTTTCTACTTCCTTTTCCACTTGTTTTTCCTGCGCAGCTTCCTTGATTTCCGTTTCCACCTCGATTTCCGTTTCCTCTTCAATTGCTGTTTCCGTATCCAGGTCAAAAAGCAGTACCTCTTCCTCGACGAAACTATCGAACAATTCTTCTTTAATTCCCGGTTCCTGTTTTGGCGGTTCTTCCTCGTCAAAGTCGATAGAGACCGCCGGTTCTTCAGGGGGGCGGTATTCGTCCCGGGCTATTACCGGTTCTTCCTTTGGTTGAAATTCTTCCAGGGGAGTCATGGTGGGGCCTTCGCCTTCCGGGAATTCATCCGCTTTTTCTTCCCGTGGAACAAGCAGCAGTTTTAGATACGCATCTTCCACCTGTTCCAGGATGCCCCGTTTATCAGACTCATTCCATTCGTTGTCTACCGGGATGGTGGCCAGCGAAGTTTTAGAGTAAAGATTTTTGAGGTGTTTATATGCCCTGGCGATATCTTCCCTGGACGCATCGCTGTCCAGTTCCAGTATTTCATAGTATTTCTTAAGGTCTTCGTTATTCATAGCAGCACCTCTGAGGAAATATCCGACAATTTAACCTGCTTATTTTCCATAAGGTTCCAGGCAATATTCCCGATCTCTTCCATGATGGCCGCGGTGGAAGTCATACCGAAAAAAGCTTCCCCGCGGTCCATGTATTTCCAGAGGGAATTATCATAGGAAATAGACCCCGCGTAATAAGCAGGGACGCCGAAATACTTCATGATAACGCTTTTGATCGAAGAACCGATATGGCTGTGGGGGGTATGCCTGACCTGGTTGACCACGACATAAATGTTGAGCCGGGAAAATTCATTGTCCAGCATATTGCAGACTTCCGGTGAGATAGTTTTGAAGTGGTCCACCAGGTGTTTGATGGTCCTGATATCGTTTTCATCGCGGGTTCGCCAGGTATTTTTGGCCGCATCTTTCAAGTTGTGGTCTGCCAGGAAGACATTTAGTTTACGAAACAATGCCTTTTTCAAGAAATGGTACATGTTGTCGATGGAGGTAATTTCCGGGACCGTGATGGTGATCATTTTATCGGCCAGGAGAAACGTATCCAACGTATTAAGGTTTGATCCGGCGCCCAGGTCGATTACTACGTAATCATCGGTCATACTCTTGATATGGCGGTACAATTTGACCCGCTGCCCGTATTTTATAGTATCCGGGCTTAAGGTGTGAATATCGCCGGTAACCAGTCGCAAATTAGGAATTTCAGTTTCCTGGCTAATGCTTTCCAGGGAAACTTTTCTTTCGAAGAAATCGCTCAGGGTGGCTGCCGGTTTTTCCATTTTAAGAATCGTATGGAGGTTAGCGCCGCCCAGGTCGGCATCGATCAGGGTTACTTTTTTCCCGATGCCCGCTAAATACATAGCCAGTCCGGAGGCCAGGAAACTTTTCCCCGTGCCTCCTTTACCGCCGCCGATGGCCCAGATTTCCGCGTTCATGGTAGATGCTCCTTTTGCTCACAGGTTTCAAAACCCGGCTTTAAAAATATCATATCCCATTCTTACAAAAAAATGATATTATGTCAAGTATCATGCCCACGAATTACACGAATTAACACGAATAAAAATAGCCGCGAAGAACGCGAAGGACCGCGAAGAAAAAAACATTCGTCCACGTATGGGCGATTACGCAGATTTCACTGATTGTTTTTCTTTTTTCTCACCTTCTCACCTTCTCACCTTCTCAACTTCCATCTTTTCCCGCTCTTCCTTTTTATCTTCATCATTCATCATTCATCATTCATCATTTTAATTTTTAATCGGCCCAGGTTGGTTAGCGATGGATAAGTGGAAGATATCCGGTCTGGCGTAGTGGCCGATGACGTCGAAATCCATTTTTCCCCTGACCGCTTCTGTCCTATCCAGGTCGGCGTATAAGATACCTTCGCGGTCGAAAAGCGGGCCGGCCAGGATTTTTCCCATGGGGGAGACAATGACGCTGCCGCCGCGGCACATAATGTCCGGTTGGTTTGCCAGTTCTTCGATCCCGGGTAAATCATTGGGGTACATCTCTTTGGTGACGAATTGGTTGCAGCCCAGCACAAAGCAGCGGCCTTCGCAGGCGATATGGATCATCGCGGCCTGCCAGGTATCCCTGGCATCTGCCGTGGGGGCCAGGTAGATTTCGACCCCGTGGTTGTACATGGCCATACGGGCCAGGGGCATGTAGTTTTCCCAGCAGATCAGGCCGCCGATTTTACCGATTTCCGTATCCAGTACTGTCAGTGTGCTGCCGTCGCCTTCGCCCCAGATAATCCGTTCCGCGGCCGTGGGTTTCAGTTTTCGGTGTTTTCCCAGCAATGCACCGTCCGGGCCAAAATAGAGCAGGGAGCAGTAGAGGGTTCCCTTGCCGTGTTGGTCCCGTTCGATGACGCCGACAGCCGTATAGGCGTCCGCTTTTTTTGCGGCTTTTCCCAGCGTTTCCGTGACAGGGCCGGGCGCATCCACGCTGTTTTCCCAGTACAATTGCCAAAGGGCGCGGCCTTTTTCGCTTCGGCTGCCCACTACGGCGCCGAAACTCAAACCGCGTGGATAAGCAGGGATAAATGCTTCGGGGAAAAGAATCAATTTGGCCCCTTCGCCGGCGGCTTCGTTAATGAGTCCCACTGTTTTTTCAACAGTGGCTTCGCGGTTGAATAGTATTGGTGCGGCCTGGACAACAGCGGCGCGGATAGAAAGGTTGGATTTGTTAATCATCCCATCAATTATAAAGCACCTTCACGGGAAAATCAAATAATCAGAAGTTTTTGGCCCCACCTTTTTTCAAAAAGGTGGGCCTCCGGCGGCCAGGAACCCTTTTGAGAAAGGGTTCCTGGACTTCCCAAAACTTTTTATTAGTTAAGGCACCTTTTATGTTATAATAATAGAACCGATAAAACAAAATAAGAGGATATAGCCAATGAAATTGATTCGTTTTCTTACAGGAGCCAATGATATCCGTTATGGGGTAATCGAAACCCAGGAAGATCAAACCGCCCGTATAATCATGGGCAACATTTTCGGGGCCTTTTCCGTGACGGGGCAGCGGGAATCCATAAAAAAAATCTTACCGCCCGTAATGCCGCCCAATATCATTGGCATCGGGCTCAATTACGCCAAACACGCCGATGAGACCAATATCCGTCACCCGGAAATCCCAATTATGTTCCTCAAAGGCGTCAATGCCGTAACCGGCCACCTCGATCCCATTATTTTGCCCAAGGCCGGGCCGGATGAAGTGGATTACGAAGTCGAACTGGCTATCGTGATCGGCAAAGCAGCCAAAAATGTTTCCATTGGAGAGGCAGGGCATTATATCCTGGGTTACTGCTGCGCCAATGATGTCAGCGCCAGGGACTGGCAGATCAAGAAGCAGAAGAGCCAGTGGTGCCGCGGGAAAAGTTTCGATACCTTTTGTCCGCTGGGGCCTTACCTGGCGACGAAGGATGAAATCCCGGATCCCAACAACCTGGCCATACAAACCGAGATTAATGGAACCATTTATCAAAAATCCAATACATCGGACATGATTTTTAATGTGGCTGAATTGGTGAGCGATTTGAGCAGGTCCATGACTTTGTTGCCCGGGACCGTAATAATAACCGGGACCCCGGAAGGGGTGGGGTTCACCCGTCAGCCGCCGGTTTTTTTAAAGGAAGGGGACCGGGTCACGGTTTCCATCGAAAAGCTCGGGTATCTTACCAACCCGGTAATGCTGGAAAAATAAATCCGAAGCAGGAAGTGCGGACTCAAAAGGGAAATTACAAATTGGGATTTGTTTCGGATTTCGGTTTTTTTTCAAACCCTGCAAAAAATGTCGGGATTTCACGTGTTAATAATTAGTGAAATCTGTGCTTGCCTTGTTCGTCCGTATTTCTTCCTGCTTTTTTCTTATATGGGCAAGTTCCAATTCCTCTCTATGTCTATTGGCTTCCTCGATGGTTTTGAATTTAAAAATCCCTCTGGGATAAGATATCCGGTTTAGTTTATCGGCAAAATTCCATAATTCCGCAATCCTGGCAAAGTATGCGTCATCAGGGTGGGCATTCAATAAGGCTTTATCCGCATCTTCAAATGTTTTAAATTTTTGTACCGGCATGTGGTTTACCTCTCGATTGGGTTCTTTTTTTCGGTGTTATTGGAATGTCTGATATCGATTAGATATTTCAAATAAGCCGCATCAAATTTATCTTTTAGTCGCAGAGTATCTTTCTTCAGTTTGTACAAAGTTTCCGGGGTGGCGATTCTTATTTTAATGCCTTGATGAAGAAGAATTTCAAATTCCAGGTCCTCATAAACGGCCACTTCACCCAGACGCGCCATAATATCGATATAAAATTCGTCCGCTGCCCCAAAACGAATAACTGCGTATTCTTGCAATGCTTCAAGGGTAATTTCATCGATGGATTGGTCTTCGGAAATAGAATGCAAGGCATTTCTAAGGCGTGCGATATTCTCATCTTCCATTTTAACAAAAATATCGATATCGCCGGTCAATCGTTCAATACCATGAAGAATCACCGCGACACCTCCAATCAGGATGTATTCCACCCCCTCCTTATCAAGGGTTTCCAGGACACTTAAAAATTTTTTAAATTGATCGTTCATAGCAATATCATTATACACATTTCTTTGCATAATTCAACTCACAATCGATTCTCCCCATCCTAACTCTTTAATCGCAGCTAAATCAAGGCTTTGCTTCCAAATCCCGCCGAGAAAATTTTTCTAAAGCCCTGGGAGACTTTTATACCCTTCGCCCGCGGACTCAGCGCGGAGGAACAGGCAGTGCCTGTTCCCTACAACAATAGTCGATATCAAAACATCCAGGACTTTTCGGATATAACGCCGAAAGGGGGGCCAGCCGAGAAAAATTATAAAAGTGGCAGAATACTCCGAAAACCTTTCCGGTAAACGCTTTCATTTCAGGAACAGGCTAATATGTCTTCCTCTCCAGGAAAAAAAATGTATTCTTGACATTTTTTTCAATTTCGTGTATAGTATATTCTTAAAAAAAGATTCATAATTACCCTGTGGAAAAAAGAACAATGGGGAGTATATGGACAATAAGAGTAAATTTAGCTATTTTTGGCAAAATGTGGTGGAAAGCAACGGCAGCGCATTAGAGGATGAAGTTTCAAAATTCATGAATTTTTTTTGTGAATTACTGGAAATCGAGAGAGTATACAGCGAACAGGGTGATGGATTCTATATTTCGTACCTCGATATGTCTTCCATCCAGATGAAAGTTTCTGAAACAGCCCCCTTTTTTGTCGCCAGGATCAGTATGGAGGATGAACATGAGATCAATAACTTGTTTTTGAAAATAAAAAACAAAATCTATGAAAACAATTTTCAAAACCATGTCTGTTTTATTACTGTCATCGGTATGGCGTCATTTTTCAAAACATTATGTAAGGATTCCCTTCTTGATCTGGTGGTCCTGGATAAAAAAAGTATTAACCAGGTTGCAGAGTCTCAAAAACCCAGGAGTGCATTCATTAAGATATGTAAGGAACAAATTAATGTCCAGCGGCTTTCCCCGTATGAAATCGTAGATCCCGTTGTGGGGCGGATGTTTTACGGCAGGAAAGAAGAAATGAAGAAGCTGGTCAAACGGGAGGATATCAATTTTGTTATTACCGGGTGTCGGAAGGTGGGGAAAAGTTCTCTCATATTGAGCGCTTATAACCAGATCCGTAAAGAAGCGAACACATTTCCTTTGTTTTTGGACTGTCATTCCTACAAAACCATCGATGGTTTTGTTAAACAGGTGGTTACCCGCCTGGAAATAAGTGAACTGCGTCGAATGACAGTGGACAAATTCCATGATTTTCTGCGGCGAATGAAAAAAAAATATCAAAAACGGATCACCTTTATACTCGATGAAGCAGATGGCCTTCTGGCAAATGATAAAAACTATGACTGGACGTTATTCAACATATTATGCGCGGCCCATGCCGAGGGGTATTGCCGTTTTATCCTTACCGGGTATCGCACCGTTTTTGAAGAAAGTCGTAATCTAAACAGTCCGCTATACAGATTCCTGGAGCAGATCCGGATTCATGACCTGGATCACGATTCCGCCGTTGCTTTAATCACCCAACCGATCCGTGATATGGGAATTCTTTTTCAAGATACGGGGAAAATAATCGATGAAATTATAAAACAAACATCAAGGCAGCCCAACCTGATACAGTTTATCTGTAAAAAACTTGTCGAAATAGAGAGTAAACGGAACACTAACTTAATTACGTTTAACGATCTTCTCGAAGTGGAGAAAAGTTCCGAATATAGGCACTATATTACAGATACCTTTATTATAAATACAACCTCGTTCGAAGCGCTGACCGTTTACTGTATGGTGAATTATGTGGAATTTAATTTGAAAGATATCGATGAGGAACTGTTAAAGAGAGAAATTTTCTTAAAAGTAAATGAACTGGAACGAATTTGTACTATATTGGAGATGGCCAATGTATTATATAAAATCGATGGGAAGTACAGGTTTTCAAATCCGGCGTTACCTAAAATTTTGAAGGAGGATTATGATATGGATTTCATGATAAAAAAACTGTCGATGGAGGTTAAACAAAATGACCATGGAAAACCCGGTAATCGTTGAAAGAAAAAAAATATTGGATGAAGTTTGCAGGGGGATTATACAAAGTAAGTATTATTCGATATTGGGACCCAAACAGATTGGAAAAACGACATTTCTAAAGTACGTGAAAAACAGGATAGAAAGTGAAGAAGGGAAAAATTTCAAATGCGTACATATTGACCTGGGGAATCTTAAAACCGCCAACCCGGGAATATTTTATTCAGACCTTGTATGCAAAATTTCAAAAGAGTTGAATATAGGCCTTACGGAAAAAATCGATTCAAAAGAAAGTTTTAACGACTTTCTCATCACTTTGCTAAAATCAAGCAAGGAGAATATCATTTTGCTCCTCGATGAAATCGAACATATCCCGGAATATATCACCAAAGAATTGCTTGAACTGTTCAGGATGTATCACCAGGCCCGCGAAAGGGAAAGTTTCTATGAACGTTTGTCGGTAATCATCTCCGGTTCCACCAACCTCCTGGAATTTACAATGGGTGAAAAAAACTCTCCCTTTAATATTGCGGATCCGATTTTATTATCGGACTTAGACGAAAATGATGGAATCAGACTCATCGATAAAATTATGTTCCAACACCGGGCGCGGATCGAGCCTTCGGCAAAGCGAAAAATATTGGAAGAGACCAACGGTTATCCCTATTTGATCTCAAAACTCTGTGTTTCATCCATTGAAAAAACAGGCGATAAAATCGTTAAAAAAAATATTGTAAAAGAATCCATTGACCGGTTAATCGTTAATTATAGAGACGATGAGTTTTTCTCTTTTATTATCCGGAAGGTGGAAAATGACCTGGACATTTTTGAAACCCTGGTTGAAATCCTGGATAAAGGTTTTGCGCGTCAGAAAGAACCCAGGATAAAAATCGGAAAGTTTGAACTTTCCGGCGCTTTTCTAAAAGATAATAACGTATTCAAAATACGGAATAATATTATAAATAGATTGTTTAGCTACTATTTCGATAATGTACGTAAAGGCGATATTTTTGTCATACTGGGAAAATGGGAGAAAGCCCTTGAATTCTACAAAAGGGAAGAACACGCCGATAGAATGAAAAGAAGAAGAGAAGATACCATTGCCATCGCATATAAACGAAGAATCGATATCATAAAAGCCATTGGAAACATAATGCTTTCCCCGAAGAAGAGCACAGAAGAAATATTTGAGTATCTTCTGGATGGGATTCATTACGCGCTATCATATGATTCAGTTTATTTGTATTCCGTAAATAAGAAAGAAAATTGTTTAATACTTAAAAATTATCGCGGCAGCGCCACCGACAAAGAAAAAAAAGCAATAGAAGAATATTCTCAAATTCTTGAAGTTCGCGCTTATAATGCCCGAAAATACATCGTTGAAGATCAGAATGAGCAAAACAACTTTGCCGTTGCCTTTCCTCTCCACTTAAATGATTCTGTCGAGTGGATATTGTCGATCAATAATTACGAATCCGATTATAATATAAAACCCTACGACTGCGATGAATTGAAGACATTCACTAATGAAGCAGTACTTGCTATCAAGAACGTAAAGACTTATTACGATCTATACATGGAAATACATGCTATTTTGGATGCAGTGGGTGAGGAAATCAGCATTATTGATGATGAATTCAATATTTTATATATGAACAAAGAAAAAACGGATAGAATAGGGAAAGATTATTCCGGGCAGGGGGAAAAATGTTACAAAATATTTGCCAAAAGAGATACTCCTTGCTCTCCCTGCTCATGCGCGGAAGCTATTAAGAAGGGTGAAATCATCCGGAGCAACTACTATCATACGGAATATGATAAGGACAATAAAGAGTATTTTGTGATTCAGACGGCGTCTCCCTTGAAAGATGAAGATGGGAATTGTTCTAAAGCCATTAACATTGTCAGGAACGTTACAAAACAAAAGATATTGTTCGATATTATCGTAGAACTTCAAAAAGAGCTGGATTTGAATAAATTAATTTCCATTATTATGGACGGGATTGTTAAAATGGGATATAAACGGGCGCGGTTTTACGATTATAAAAAAGAAGATGAAAATGAGTTTGTTATAGGGAAAATTTCCAGGGGAATGGAAGATAGCGTGATCGAGTTCAGGGGGTACCGCATCGATTTAAAAGATGCCAGCTATATTTTAACGCATAGGAAACCCGATTTCTATTTTGGTGATATCGATGATCCAGGATTAAAAAATAGTAAATGGTTAACAGATTTGCAATTGGAAAAAGTGAAATGGATGGATTTACCTCTCCTTTCCGGTCAAGAATTAATCGGCTTTATCGGGATAGATAATAAGAGCGCGGGCGAAGAGTTTACAGATGAGGATTTGAATATTATGGCAATTCTGGCCAGCTATGCGGCCCAGGCTATTGTAAATTCGAGTTACATCAGTAGGCAAAAGACATTATATGACATAAGCAAAAAACTGTCAGGAACACTTGAGATAGGAGAATTACAGAAAGAAATCGTAAAAACCATCTGCGAAGTGCTTCAAACAGAAATGTGCTCGATATTTCTATATGATGAGAACGAAAACTTATTGATAAGGAAATCCGATTATGCTCTTACAAAAGAAGGTAGGACCCATAATATCGATTTTGAAGAAAAGTATAAATTAGGTACATATATATGCGGGAAAGTTTACAAAGACGGAAAGCCTAAAATAATCGATGATATTGAGAAATTTCCAGGACCAAAAAATAAAAAATATATTAAACAATATAAAAAGCACCTTAAATCTAGAAAAATAAAAAATGCTATTTTTGCTCCTATAACATATAAGGATTATAAAATAGGTATAATCAGGGTTGCAAATAAATTGGATGAGAAACAAAGTCTGTTAAAGATAGGATTTAAACAAGAGGACCTGGATTTTCTTGTCAGCCTGGGAGAGCAGATTGCCATAGCCCTGGCAAATTCGAAATTGTATGAGGAAAAAAGCCTTCAGCTAAAGGGAATCGAAGCATTGAACCGGGTAATATCAATGATAACGGCCGCTGCGGATTTGGATGAAATCTACAAAACAGTCGAAGAAATAAAAAATATTTTTCCAAATATCGATGAAATGTGTTTGTTGGAAAAGAAAGAGAGTAGTGATTTTTTGCCTGTTTTCGGATGCCCCAACAGGAATACACCGGATTGCATTAGATGCAAAGAAATGGAGAGAGAATGTATAAAAAAAGGAGAGACATATGAAGCCTATTATTGCAAAAACGTTGAAAAGGATGCTTATTTTAAAAACACTCAAAGAGAAGAACTTAAATCAAGATTTGTTATCCCTTTGGTATTTGAAAAGGAATTGTTGGGAATTCTGGATATTGGGAGTAAAACCAGGGATGCTTTCTCACCCTTCGAACGTAAACTCCTCGTTAGCCTGGGTTCTCAAGTGGCCATTGCCGTCAATCAAATAAAATATGACAAACAGAGTGAGATTTATAGAGATATTTCCCACAGTCTGGGCACCTATCTTACCAATATACGCTCATACAGCCAGCGCCTCATTGAGGGAAAGGTCAGGGGTGAGGCCAGAAAAGAAGAATACTTAAGAAGACTCTATGGGGATGTATTTGCATGGATCAATGCCGTGGATGAAATCTCCAGCCTTGCCAACCTGGAATACTGGGATACCGCTTCGATTTCAGAGAAGGTGGAAATCATGGAACTCGTAAATAATCTAGCAGGGAAAAATAAATTCCCGCTGGAGGAGAAACAGTTAAAGTTGAAGATATCGAGTAAAGATGAGAAGGTTTACGTAAAAGCGAATAAACAAAAATTGGAAGATGCCTTTCAATTTTTAATGAATAATGCCATCAAATTTACCGATAAGAACAAAGATATCGAAATCCTGATCTCGACTACCGGGAATTATGTCTTTGTAAAAATAAAAGACCGGGGTTATGGCATAGATAGGGATGATTTAGAGAGAATTTTTATAAAATATGAGAGAGGTAAGAATGCCAGAATGAGGGAGATAACCGGTACGGGAATCGGCCTGGCTGTCGCTAAAAACATTATCGAAAAACATTGGGGAAAGATCAATGTGGAAAGCGAGTTGGGAACAGGCAGTACCTTTACGGTACGATTACCTGTTTTAAAAGAGTTTATGTTACCGAATATTAATAAATAAGGAGGATAAAAATGAAAAAAACCATCCTGGTCATAGAAGACAATGAGAAAAGTCGTTTTCTTTTTGAAGACATGTTGAGCGATGAAGGGTATGAAGTGGTGACTGCCGGAGATGGGGATGAAGTCAAACAAAAAATGGTTGAACGAAAACAAAGCGGCAAACCCTTTGATTTACTGCTGGTAGACCTTGCCGTTCCCCAATTTAATCCCATCAAATTTATAAAGGACAACATCAAAACGCACCGGATACTGGTGATCTCAGCATATATGGATAGCTTTGATTTAAAAGGAATACTTAAGGAAAAATGGAAGATCAAGAAACCCTTCGATAATAATGACTTGATTGCTAGGGTGAAAGACAGGCTGAAAGAACCAATAAAAGAGGACAACCAATGAATAACAGGGAACTTAAAATCAATAAAGGTATTGAGATTGTTGAAAAGGCAAAAGAGTTTGAGAAAAGGGACAGCTATGACCAGGCAGCCCAAAAATACAAAGAGGCAAGAGATTTTTTCAAAAAAATCGGCCAGAACAAACTCGCAGCCCAATGCCAGGTAGCTTATATTGTGAATATGGTCAAGTATTACATCGGAACGCGAGACATTGAGTTATCTTCTATCAATACAATTGAGTTCTATATCCGGAAACTCGATGGTATTAGTTCAATGGGACTCAGCAAATTTGATGAATACGATATTTTAACAAAAGCCTACCAGGAATTTGAAAAAATATTTTCATACCATCACATGAATGATATGAATGATAAAGTATATTATGAAAGAACGAAATTGTATCATAAGTCTCATTGGGAAGAAGCCAAAATCGCCTGGAGCAGTAAAGATGTTGGACAAATGATTAAGAGTATTTCTTTTTCTGCGTTACATCTATTTTTTAATAAATATTGTGGTCACGGTGTCTTTACTCTAAAACCAATATGCATATCACTAGTAGCTGTCATTATATTCTCTTTAATTTTCTGTGGGTTAAATTTAATCGATTACGCAACCCAATCAGTGGACCATACAGTCGGATGGCTTCAATCTTTTTACTTTAGTGTGGTCACGTTCACGACATTAGGATTTGGAGATATTGTGCCCATAAATTGTATAGGGCAATTCTTAGTTGCTATTGAAGTCATGCTGGGATATCTCATGTTATATACGCTGGTAGCCATATTGTTTAGAAAATTTACAAGGTAGCGCCATAGGTTTTCCTGCTTAAAATCTGTATCAATGCGCAGCACTTCCGGGAATATCATCCCCCGATCCAGGTTTTCGTAGAAGCAAATCCGCGTGTTTGCCCTTTTAAGGAATAATTGTTAATGGTCAATTGTTAATTATTAATTGTTAACGGACATAGGCGGATATATGGTTTCCGTAGGGGCGCGCCCCTGTGTCCGCCCGTTTGTCGTTTTTTGACCAGGGCCGTTGGCCCTACCAATAATAAATCCGAAGCACGAACTTAAAAGGGAAATTACAAAATACAAACCACAAATTACAAACAAATCCCAAATAGCGAAACGTAAAGGTTCAAAATTCAAAACAAAAACCGCCGCCGCCGGCAAAAAAAGGAAACGAGGAAGAGTGGAAAAAAATGGAAGAGAAGAAGCCAGGGAGTTAATAAAAAGCAAGGAAGAGTGGAATTGGTCCCCCGATCCAGGTTTCCGTAGGGGCAAACCCGCGTGTTTGCCCTTTTAAAGGAATAATTGTTAATGGTCAATTGTCAATTATTAATTGTTAACGGACATAATCGGATATATGGTTTCCGTAGGGGCAGACCCCCGTGTCTGCCCGTTTGTCATTTTTCGGCACCGGGATGCTGTTCTAACGCCTACCGATACCATTCCCACCACTTGCTCACCCCATTTCCACCACCTTCTGATACCATTCCCACCACTTGTTTACCCCATTTCCACCACTTACCGATACCATTTCCACCGCCTGCTGATACCATTTCCACCGGTGGAAAGCGGATGGGAAGGCCGTAAGATCAGCATAAAACACCATAAATCCGAAGCACGAATTAGCCACGGACGAACACGGACGGACACGGACAGAAAAAGAATAAATTCGGTTCTTTCACACATCAAGTGGGTAAGCCCATTTTTGTATAGCCCGGTTTTTACCCATCGAATCCTTATGCCACGCCTCCCGGCATATTTATTAATCCTGCCTACTTATATTTTATACCCAATTGAGCCTATATTGCTCCTTTGGGGGTTGAAATCAATCCCTAAAGGTATGATATCATCCCTTTTTGCTATTATCTCAACCCTTCGGGGGCTGATATCACTCCCCAAAGGTATGATATCACTCCCTTTTACTATTATCTCAAAGCTTCGGGGCTCGATATCACCCCTTAAGAGGTCAAAAAACAATCCTTCCGGGGGGTGATATCAAGCCTCAAAGAGGTGATATCGATGCTTTAGGGAGTGAGTTCACCCCTTTGAGGGGTGATATCGATCCTTAAAGGATTAAAATTTCATCCCCTAAAGGGGTGATATCGATCCTTTAGGGGTTGATCTCACCCCTTCAGGGATTGGTATCACCTCTTAAAGGGGTGAAATAATAGTAAAAAGGGGTGGTCCCGGTGCTTAAAGGATTAAATTAATATCCCGGGGGGTTGGTATAGGGGTTCGAGGCATCGATGCACCGGTAAAAAGATAAAATGATGAATGATGAAGAAAAAACAGGAAGCGCGGAAGTGAGGAAGAGCGGAAGAGCGGAAAAGAAAAGATAGAATGATGAATGATGAATGATGAATGATGAAAAAAAAGAGGGATCGGGGATCAGGGATCTGGGGTCAGGGATCTGGGGAAAAATAGGTCAGTTTACTGTTGATCGGGAATTCCGCACTCTTTCCTGAGCACATAATCGATTTCCAATTTGACGATATTCCTGGCTTCAATCATCTTAGTATCCATTTCTGCCAATTTCGCATTTAACTCTTCGGTTTTCTTTGTTTTAGGCATTCTTGCCCTCCTTGCTATAATCTATTTTCATGGCGACAACCACCATTTTCTTCCTTGTTTTTACCATCCCAAACCTGGGGGACCTCTTCCCCCATGTAGGGGGAACCCTCCCCCTGGTAGGGGACCTCTTCCCCCACGTAGGGGAACCCTTCCCAAAGTAGGGGAACGTTTCCCCCAACTTTTTGAAAGACTCATTTGGTTCGGGGGGCATTTCCCCGGCCGGGAAAATTGTCTCCCCTAACTCAATAAAGAGGTTTCCCGCTTGATTTGTCTTACGATACAACCGGGAAATATCCCGCCCCAACTGGGGCGGCATCAAAAAAAAGGATTTTACGGGACGGTCAGGAATGTCACTAAGATAAGCCTACATGGTTGAATAATGTCCCTTTTCGGATAGGCTCCGGCTATGATCCGGCGACTGCGATTAACGCCGGGCTCTCATCGGTATATTTATTTGCCGAAAAATCTCCATAATAAACGGCCCCACTAAACCCGGCAGCCTTTATTAATGAGTCTAACTCATTGCGCGTCAAGGGATAGAGCAATACCTCATCCTCGAAATGTTTCTCTTCTTCTTTCAGGGTGAAACGGGTTTGAAAATGGATTATATGGTTGGTCCGGTCATAAATGTAATGGCGCTCGAAACGGACGTACGGGGTATCGATGACCGGTAATTCGGTTATCCCCCCGGCCAACACATGGTCATAATTGACTACCTGGACAATAAACGTCCCTTGTTTTTTTAACAAATCGAAAACCTTTTTAATAAACCGGCCTATTTCTTCCGGGGATTGCAAATGAACCATGGTATTGCCCAGGCAGAGCGCCATATCGAATGAGTGGGAAGCAAAATGGGCATCGATCTCCATCATATCCATGGTTTCAAAATCGACCTTTAAGCCGCGGTTGGCCGCATCTTTCCTTGCCGTTTCGATCATGGCGGCATCGAGGTCGACGCCGGTCACATCGTGACCGTCCCGGGCCAGGGCCGCCGCCAATTGGCCCACTGCGCAGCCGGTATCCAATACCCGGCTACGCAGCCCTTTTAAAAATGACCGTGCAAAAGATATGGTCGCCTCTTTTAAGGGAAATATCTCTTCATAATATGGCGCTATTAATCGATACATGGCTTCATAATGCAAGTCTCGCCCGAGGCCATAAAAATCCTGCCACCAAGGCGCCAAGACACCAAGGAGCACCAAGATACAAGTTTTTATCTTCGCGGTCCTTCGCGTTCTTCGCGGCTAGTTTCATGAAAGTTATTTGATTAATTTTTTCATTTTAACGACGGCGTTTTTCAGGCCGATGAAAGCGGCATTGGCAATGATCGAATGACCGATGTTCAATTCGACGATCTCTTTCATGGCAGCAATCGGTCCCACATTCCGGTACGTTATACCATGACCGGCCAGGATTTTAAAATCCATCTTATGAGAAAACGCCACCGCCTTTTTTAACTTTTCCATCTCCTGGTCCCTGAATCCGGATTTCCAATGTTTCGCATACTCGCCGGTGTTGAGCTCGACTACCCGGATGCCCCGCTTGTAACACGCCTTTAACTGCTCGATATCCGGGTCCACGAAAACGGAAACCTCGATCCCGGCCGCTTTTAAATGTCCCGCCACCTCTTCGATCTTTTCGCCATACATCACCACGTCCAGGCCGCCCGTGGTGGTGATTTCCGCGGCGGTCTCCGGCACCAGGGTGCAAACATCGGGCTTGTGCTTCAACGCCATTTTCACCATCTCCATGGTAATGGCCATCTCCAGGTTCAATTTGGTTTTCACTACCTGGCGCAGCAGTTCAAGGTCCCTGTCCTGGATGTGCCGGCGGTCTTGCCGCAAATGAACGGTTATGCCGTCCGCCCCGGCTAACTCCGCAATGACCGCGGCATAAACGGGATCAGGCTCATCGGCCATCCGCGCCTGCCGGATGGTTGCTATATGATCGATATTTACTCCCAATTTCATTGTAATCTCCTTTCTTTCTGGGCCCGCGAAACACACGAAACACACGAAAAACTAGCCGCGAAGAGCGCGAAGGGACGCGAAGAAAAAAAACTAGGGCCAAAGGACCTAATCCCTGAATCCTGGTTCCTATTCATGTTTTTTCTTACCTTCTTACCTTCTTAACTTCTTAACTTCTTTTTTTAGTCCGTGTTTGTCCGTGTTCGTCCGTGGCTAAATATTTCATTTTCCTATGGTCAATTTTATCAAATATTCAAATTTTCTCATATATTCATGGATGACGGCTTGTTCTTCGGATTCCAGCATGACCCGGATCCTGGGTTCCGTGCCCGAATAGCGGATCAATACCCTGGAATTCATCCCGTGCCGGGCGTCGAATTCCCGGATCATATCGTTCAATTGATCCCATTGGTCCAGGTCGCGCTTTTCCCGGATCAGGATATTCTTCAACACCTGGGGGTATAGATGGAGGTTACGGAACACCTCCCCGGGGGTCATTTCAAAGTGAAAAAGCGCCCTCAAGAAAAAAAGCGCCGTCAAGATACCGTCCCCGGTTCTCTGGAACGCCCTTAAAATCGTATGCCCCGACTGCTCACCCCCCAGGATGGACTGCTGCTTTTTCATTTCTTCGTATACGTATTTGTCGCCGACGGGTGTCCTGGCGTACTGCACGCCCATTTGATCAAGCGCTTTCTCCAGCCCCAGGTTTCCCATTACCGTACCCACCACTACCTTATTAAAATCATGGTCGGTTTCAAGGAGATAGCGGGCAACCAGGTAAAGCGTATGGTCGCCGTCCAGCGTATCGCCCTCCGGGTCCACCATGATTACCCGGTCGCCGTCTCCGTCAAAGGCAATCCCCAGGTCTGCCCGTTCTTCCTTCACCCGCTGCCGCAGCATGGCCATGTCGGTAGAACCGCAGCCCCGGTTAATGTTCCTGCCGTCCGGCGCGTCATTGATCACCACCGGGACAAAACCCGCCTGCTTAAAAATCGCCGGCGCCTCCGCGAACACTGCGCCATTGGCGCAATCCAAAACGATCTTGAATTCCTTTACCTTTATGGGGTCTAATTGCGACGCCACATTGCTCAAAAAATTCCGGTAAATACCCCTGGCGCCGTCGCCCACGGGTTCAACCGCGGCCTCAATCTCCACGGGCTCCCCGATATTGAAAAAAACTTCTTCCAGTTCCTGCTCCAGGCGCGCGGGAATCTTTTCCCCATCGCCCTTGAAAATCTTTATGCCGTTGTCTGTCCAGGGGTTGTGGGAAGCCGTGATCATAATCCCAAAATCGAAATCATCATGGTCCGTGATAAATGACAGACCCGGGGTCGGAATGACGCCGCAGTCAGAGATATCCCATTTAGCGGACATACCCGAAATACCCGATGACAGCAGGCGCATGATGGTTTCACCGGACTGCCGCGTATCCCTGCCGATTATAATCCTGGAACCCCACAACACCCGGCCCACGGCATTGCCCAGTTTTAGCACCGATGCCCTGTCCAGCGGGTACTGTCCATAGGTCGAACGAATCCCATCCGTGCCGAATAAACGATTGTCCTTTACATTACTCATTTTTCTTCTTATGAGTATCTTCTACTTCGACAAAAACTTCCACTTCATCCGTATCCATCCGCAGGATTTCCTTTTCTTTTTTCAATAGAACCTTGACCGCCTTACTCTCCCCGAATTGCGAAAGATCCACATATTCGGCGCCCTCGACATAGGTAATGGTCCCGATATCGGGTTTATAACCGGAGATTTTAATTTTGTCCGGCGCCACCCTGCGGTCGATTAAGTGAATTCCATTGGGCGCCGCCCCTTTATACCGTATTCTTACATTCACTTCTTTGGTAATGAACTCCTTGGTGGTTATCTCGATCATCCGCGGCTGAACCGCCAGGATATGTATCCCCTTGGGTAATTGAATGTAATCCTCGGTAAAATAACTAAGCCGGGTGCCTTCGCTAATATCCTTTAAATCGATCATTATTTTGAAATCGTCGGGATCGATCCGCGCCAGTTCTTTGGTGGTGCCCCTTACCCGCACCTGCACTTTTTCCGGCCTGACATTACTGACATCGATGCTTTTGGCCACATTGGAATATTCCACGCGGCATTCCAGGTTTTTTTCCGCATAAGAACGTTCTTTGCCGGTAATCATGGCCCATACGAAAAAGGCCAGGAACAACGCCAGGACTTTCAGACCCAGGTTCCCGGTAATTATCTTATCTATTTTCATCGTTCATCCCACGTCACACTTCACACGTCACACGTCACACTTCAAAGTGGGTCAGGCGGGTTTTTAACCCTTCCCTGTCCAGGCCGCGGATCAGTTCACCGTTGACCGCCAGGGATATCCTGCCGGTCTCTTCAGAGACAACCAGGGCCAGGCAGTCGGTTTGCTGGGTGATACCGATGGCGGCCAGGTGCCGCGTACCGCCGGAACTCAATTCCAACATCGGCGGTAGTTGAAAAAAACAGCGGGCCATCTGGACCCGGTCTTTACTAATCACCACTGCCCCGTCATGCAAGGGTGAATTGGGAGTGAAAATGGTCAATAATAGGTCTTTATCCACGAGGGCGTCGATCTTTACCGGCCGGTTCACGTAATTCTTCACCTCTATCTCGCGCTCGATGGCGATAATCGCCCCGATCCTGGCCAGGGACAGGGCCACCACCGTATTGACGATCTCATCCTTGACGCTGGCTTGCCCGGCCAGGTGGTACCGGCTCCTCAGCTTACTACCGATCTCCGTCAGTATCGCCCGCAGCTCATCCTGGAACAATACGATAATGGTGAAAACCAGGTACGGGAGAGCATTCTCCAGGATAAAAGAAAAAGCGGTTAATTCCAATAAGCCGGCAATAAGGGCGAGAATCCCGATGGATAAAAGCCCTACCGCCATCTGGTAGGACCGGGTGCCTTTGATCAACAACAGCAAATAATAAAAGAGCAAAAAGAGAAAAAAGATATCGATGATATCCGTAATGAAAAACTTTGAGAAGGCGTTAAATATGTATTCAAAGATCATTACCCTGCCTTTGGTTCGTTTGCGTCTTCCTCTTCTTCCGCGTCTTCCGCGGTTTCATTTTCATCAAGGGGCTCCTGGCCGTCGCCCGCGGGAGTTTTGCCATTCTTCTCCTTTTTTTCTTTATCGTTATCCAGCGGTTTCAATTCCTTGCCTGCCAGGATATCGTTGATATCGTCGGCTGACAGCGATTCCCGTTCCAGCAGCATTTTTGCGATCACTTCCAGTTTCTCGCGGTTTGCCAGTATGACCTTCCGGGAGCGTTCATAAGCGCTGTCGATAAGCCGTTTAATGGCCTGGTCGATTTTCCTGGCGGTTTCTTCGGAGTACTGGTGGTGGCTCATGATATCCCTGCCCAGGAAAATATAATCATCTCTCTGGCTGTAATGAATGGGGCCGAGGTCGGACATACCCCAGTCGCAAACCATTTGCCGGGCAATGGCAGTGGCTTTTTCAAAGTCATTACCGGCGCCGCTGGTGAGTTTATCTAAAAAGGTCTCTTCCGAAATCCGGCCGGCCAAAAGGACGCACAACTGCGCTTCCAGGTAATCCTTGGAATAGGAGTACTTATCGTCCAGGGGTAATTGCTGCGTCTGGCCCAGGGCCATGCCCCGGGGGATGATGGATACCTTGTGCAGCGGGTCGGCGTCTTTTTCCAACGCGGCGATCAGGGCGTGCCCGGCTTCATGGTAGGCGGTCATTTCTTTTTCTTTCTCCGAGATAATCATGCTTTTCCGTTCCGCCCCCATGAGTACCTTATCTTTGGCGTATTCGAAATCTTTCATATCGATTTTTTTCTTACCCTTCCTGGAAGCGAAGAGGGCCGCTTCATTGATCAGGTTGGCCAGGTCCGCGCCGGTAAATCCCGGCGTGGAACGGGCCACCACTTTCAGGTCCACTTCTTTGCCCAGCGGGACATTGCGGATATGCACTTTCAGGATATCTTCCCGGCCCTTCACATCCGGGGTGGGGACCGTGATCCTGCGGTCGAAACGCCCGGGCCTCAGCAGGGCGCTATCCAGGATATCCGGCCTATTGGTGGCGGCGATGATAATGATTCCCACGTTGGGATCGAAACCGTCCATTTCCACCAACAGGGCGTTGAGGGTTTGTTCCCGTTCGTCGTGGCCGCCGCCCAGCCCGGCGCCGCGCTGTCTTCCTACGGCGTCGATTTCATCGATAAAAACCAGGCACGGCGAATGTTTTTTCCCTTCCTCGAAAAGGTCCCGTACCCGCGAAGCGCCGACCCCCACGAACAACTCCACGAAATCCGAACCGGAAATGGAAAAGAAAGGTACTTTGGCTTCGCCGGCAATGGCCCTGGCCAAAAGCGTCTTCCCGGTTCCCGGGGGGCCGATCAACAAAACGCCCCTGGGGATTCGACCGCCCAGCCGCTGGAATTTCTTGGGCTCTTTCAGGAAATCGATGATCTCCTGCAGCTCGTCTTTGGCTTCATCGATACCGGCCACATCTTTAAAAGTTATTTTTTCTTTCTCGCCGATGAACATCCGCGCCCTGCTTTTGCCGAATGAGAAAGCCCTGCCGCCCATTTGCTGGCGCATCATCACGACCCAGAAAACCATCAGCACCAAAAGGGGCGCCCAGGAGAAAATCATGGAGAGCCATTCATTTTTGTTCAACTCTTCGATATCCGTTTTAACTCCCTTCTGGATGAGTTTATTGTAAACATCCGGGTAATCGGAAGGTATGGCTGTTTTATAAGTGACCACCATACCCTCTTCTACCGTCATCTTGCCTTTCACTACATTACTGCTCACTTCAGCGGTTTCTATTTTATTATTCTCGACTTTCTGCATGAATTCGGAAAAAGACAGTTTTTGTTCCTGGCTTTTGGGGAAGTTTCCCACCCAACTCCAGAGAAAGATGATAATGAGCAGCGAAAAGATCCAGAACCAAAGACCACTGGGGGCCTTTTGTTTCATATTCATATTTTTCATATTTTTCATATCCGACATTTGTTTACCCTTTTTTAACCATTGGTTATTATACCACAAATAATACGGTGATAAAACAATCATTGTAATTTTACTAATACCTACCCCTTTTAGACTGTCCTGGCCGCGGCGAATTTGACAATCCGAAAGAAATGGTTTACCATCTTGACCAAATGGGAATGTTAAAAAAAAAATTTTTACTTCTCTTTCTCATTCTTGCCGGTGCATCGCTGATGGCCGATACCGGTAAAATCGATATATCCGGTTATTTCGAGAACCGGTTTTTCCTGGTGGGAGAAAAAGAAAAATTCCGGGCCGGCGATTACAACCGCCTGCGGTTAAAACTCAACGCCCCGGCCGCGGAAAAGGTAATCGTCAACCTGGCAGTGGATTTATTCACTTTCCACGGTTTCATGACTTCCCCGCTGGGGACTTACGGCGCCCCGGCAGCGCCCGGTTCCGAAACCGACAAAGTGAAAATCGCCCTTGACCGGGCATTTGTGGATATCTATTTTAAGAAATTCGATATCTCCATCGGCAAGCAGCGGATGGCCATGGGGGTCTCCTATCTCTGGGCGCCGCTGGATGTGTTTAACCGGGTAAACATTTTCGAACCTAAAGAGGAGAAACCCGGGGCCAATGCGTTTAAAATTTACATACCGCTGGGAAAGGCGTCAAGCCTCAGCGGCGTTTTCGCCCCGGTTGATAACTTTCATACCTCCAGGTCCGGTTTGCGCGCCCAGGCCCAGGTGTTCAATGTCGATGCGGCGCTGACCTTTATCCGCGCCGGGGATACCGGGACCTCCATATACGGGCTGGACCTGCGGGGCGAGAATTTCATCGGCTGGTGGCTCGAGGCCGGTTACTTTGTCTCGCCGCTGAATAATGTGAAAAAAATCGTCCTGGGCTTCGATTATACTTTCCCGCTAAGAACCGGGTTATACTGGCTGAATGAATTTTTTTACGACTCCGGCGGGGAAAAAAACAGTTCCAACTACGATTTTAATCTCCTCCTCTCCGGGGAACGGTTCACCCTGGGACGGAGGTATTTCTTTTCCCTGCTGCGGTATGCGTTTTCCGAATTCCTGTCCGCTTCCCTCGGTTATATCGGCAATTGGGGGGACGGCAGTTATCTCATTTATCCTACCCTGCAATACGAAATCAGCCGGGCCGTGCTGATCTCTTCCGGTTTATATATCCCGCTGGGAAATAAGCGCGGGGAGTATAACGGTAGGAACCGGAATATTTATTTTCTCTGGTTAAAAGTAAATTTTTAAGGAGGCAACTATGTCGCTGGTAAAGTTGCAAAATGTGACGAAAGTGTATCGAACCGATGGGATCGCGTTCCCGGCCCTGGACGGCATCTCCCTATCCGTGGAAGCCGGTGAATTTCTCTCGATTGCCGGTCCCTCGGGGTCGGGGAAAACCACCGCCCTGAACCTTATGGGCTGCCTGGATAAACCGACGGGCGGTGCGATTTTCCTGGATGATGTGGATATCGGCGTCAGGAACAGCTCGGAACTGGCAGACATCCGCCGCCATAAAATCGGTTTTATTTTCCAAACCTTTAACCTGGTGCCCATATTAACGGCTTTTGAAAACGTGGAGCTCCCGTTGATCCTCAAAGGCGATATGGGCAAAGCCCAACGCCGCGCATTGGTGGAGGAAATCCTGGTGGATGTGGGATTAAAAGAGTTGATGAACCGGAGGCCATCGCGGATGAGCGGGGGACAGCAGCAGCGGGTGGCGGCGGCCCGCGCCCTGGTTAAAAAACCCCGGCTCATCCTGGCGGACGAACCCACCGCCAACCTGGATTCCAAAACCGGGGAAGAAGTCCTTGAATTAATGCTGCAATTGAATCGAAAATCCGGCGTTACGTTCATTTTTTCTACCCATGATAAAATGGTCATGGATTTTGCCCGGAGACTTGTCCTGCTCAAAGACGGCCGGATCGATGCGGATGAACAAAGAGACCCGCGCCGGCAGGCGCGGGACAGCGGGGCGGCCAGGAGCGGGGGACCACATGCTGACGCTTCTTAAACTTGCCTTTCGCAATATCTTTCGTTTTAAGCGGAGAACGATTATTACATTTTGCTCCGTTTCCGTGGGCCTGGCGCTGTTGATTATCACTATCTGCCTCATGAACGGCATCGATAAGCAATCCATCGGTAATATCATTAATTGTCAGACCTCTCATCTCAAGATTTTCAAAGCGGGCTATTTCGCTAAGAAGGACGAAGTTCCCATGAATTTAACCATTAGCGACCCGGACCGCATATGCGCGCTTATAAAAAACATACCCGGGGTCGCTGCCGTCGAGGGCCGCGTGCTTTTCGGCGCCGGGCTGATTATGGGCATGGATGAACTGCCCTGCCTGGGGGTGGCCATTGAACCGGAACTGGACCCGGGGTTGTTCAATATCAAAGAGTCGCTGGCGGAGGGCGAATGGCTGGAACCGGGCGACGCCAAACTACTGGTGGGAAAAAACCTGGCGGCTGATATCGGCCTCTCCGTGGGCGACACGGTTACGTTACGAATGATTACCTCCCCCGATAAAGAAGACTTCAGTTGGAATGCGCTGGACCTGGAGGTGAAGGGAATTTTCGAGTCCGGCAACCCCGCCGTGGACAGCGGGCAGGTATTTATTCCCCTGGCCCAGGCGCAGGAAGCCCTGGCCATGCCGTCCGCGGCAACGGAAATCGCCGTCCGCCTGGATTCCAACGACGAAAGCAAAATCGCCGCGGTTCAACGCAGGATTAAAGAGGCGCTTAAACCGGGCAAAGAGGGGCTGGAGGTTTATACCTGGAAAGACCTGGCCGGTTTATTTTTGGCAGTCAGCGAAATGAAGACGCAGCGAAGCGCCATGATTATCCTCATCATGTTGGTCATTGCGTCCATGGGCATTATCAACACCATGCTGATGGCGGTGCTGGAACGGACACGGGAAATCGGCATGCTGGCGGCGCTGGGTATGAAAAAGTGGGAGATCATGAAGTTATTTATCTTCGAAGGGGGGTTCATCGGCGTTATCGGTTCTCTCGCGGGCTGCATCCTGGGGGGGCTGGTGGGTTGGTATCTCCAGGTTCACGGGTGGTCCCTGGCGTCCATGGGTGAAAGCATTAAAAAGATGTCGGCGGCGGTCTACCCGGTCAAGGATGTATTTTATGCCGAGGTAACGGTAGATGTGCTGATAATGGTGTTCCTGTTGGGGACGGCCATTTCCATCCTGGCCAGTGTATATCCCGCCTGGAAAGCGGCCAGGCTGAACCCCGTCGAAGCGCTGAGGCATATTTAACGTACAGCCCATGGAAAAAAGACATTTGGAGGAGGAACAAAATGTTTGCCGATATATTTAAAATGGGATGGCGGAATATCCTGAGGAACAAGCGGAGGACTTTTTTCACCCTGCTGGCCATTGCCGTCGGCGTCATGTCCGTCATTTTCGGCAGGAGCTACGTCGCCGGTTTTATCGACGCCATCAGCGAGGCCACGATAAAGATCCAGACCGGACATGTCCGTATCGCCCGTGGGGAATATTTGCGCCTGGAACGCATCATGCCCAAAGAATACATGGTGACCGGGTTGAATCGCTTAATGCCCACTTTAGCGGCGCTGCCGGGGGCGACGTCCGTCGCTGCGCGGATCAAATTCAATGCCCTGCTGAGCCATAATGAAAAAAATGAAGCCGCCGTTGTAATGGGAATCGACCCGGTTTCCGCGGACAAAAGCATGGATATTTCCAAAACCATTTGTGCGGGAAATTACTTCAAGAACCCCGAACAGGGCCAACAACTGGTCATCGGCAAAAAACTGGCCGAGGAACTGGGGGTAACGGTTAATGATGAATTGCTGTTGGTAACCGCGGACATCGATTATTCCACCTATGCGCTGCCGTTTACAGTGGCGGGGATTTTTGAAACCGGTTTTTCCATGCTGGATAAGCATGTGCTTTATATCCCGATAAACAAAGCCCGTGAGATGCTCAATTGCGGCGACGCCGCCCATGAAATCCTGGTTTTTTTGAATAACCCGCGGCAGGCCGGCCCGGCGGCTCGGCAAATTCGACAAGAACTTTCCCCGTTCGATCCCCGGGGCGCCATCAAGGTTATCCCCTGGCAGGAGAACGAAATAATAAAAGACACCGTTCCTTTTTTAGAAACCACTTTCGGGCTCATACTGGGCATCCTGATGTTCATCGTAGGGCTGGTGATTTTAAATACCATGCTGATGGCGGTGATGGAGCGGTGCCAGGAGACCGGCGTTATAAAGGCCCTGGGGTTTAAAAACAGGGAAATATTTTCACTGATATTGGTAGAAGCTTTTTATATAGGCGTCATCGGGTCCGCCATCGGCGGGATAATAGGCGGTACGCTGGCGGCCATCGTGGAAAAAAACGGGATAGACATGACCAAAATGATGGGCAAGGGCGTATTTGAGAAGATGGATATACCGATTCCTTTTTTCGGGAAAGTGCTCTACACCCATCTCACCCCCGCCATTCTTTTCGGTTCCATGGCGTTCGGGGTCGTGATCGCGCTTTTGGCCGTTATTTACCCGGCCGTCAAATCATCGCGGATGGACCCGGTGGAAGCCTTTCGTTCCCAATTAAAGATTTAAGGAGAATAACAATGAAGACAATAAACGGGCGAACACGGGGGTTCGCCCCTACTTCGCGGTCCTTCGCGTTCTTCGCGGCTATTTTCACAGCGGCAGCCGGTATTTTCCCCGCGGAAAACCCCACCGCATTCGACATCCTGGAAAAGATCGATAAAAACATGGTTTACACCACCGCTTATGCGGAAATCGATATGGTCATCACCATTAAGAACCGGGTTATCACGAAGCAGATGACCAGTTATGCCCGGGGTAATGAGAAGTCCTTGATCGAATTTCACAGTCCCCCCAGGGATAAGGGTACGAAAATATTGAAAATCGCGGACATCGTAAAAATCTATTACCCGTCCGCCGAGCGGGTGCTGAGGTTGTCCGGGCACATGCTGCGGCAAAGTATGATGGGTTCCGATTTCTCCTATGAAGATATGACCGAAAGGGCAAAAAAAATGCGGGAAGAGTATGACGGCGCGGTAAAAGAGGATGAAATCCTCGACGGCATTCCTTGCCATGTGCTGGTGTTGACTTCGAAACTACCCAAACAGACTTATTTTACCCGGAAGATATGGGTGGATAAGCGGCGTTTCCTGGGGTTGAAAGAGGAGCTCTATGCCGGGAGCGGCAAGTTGTTGAAGGCGTTGACGGTGGAAGACATCCGGGTATTTAAGAACCGTAATTACCCCACCAAAGTAACCATGGTAGACAAACTCCGGGGGGATTCCGGGACCGTAATGACCATAAAAAAGATCGATTTCGATATCCCCATCCCGGATGAAATGTTCAGCGAGAGGGAGTTGCTGAAGAAATAAAGCGGGCCCACGAATTGGCCGTTAGCCGCGAAGAACGCGAAAGACCGCGAAGAAATTCCTGGTAAAAGGCGGCCCGGATTTTTTAGGAGGTTTCTATCACAGTAATCATCTCTGGGACGCCTGGGGTACGCTGACCCGGGCGGCGCCCCTGGCGGGATTGTCCGGGATTACAAAAGGGGGCAGACACGGGGGCCTGCCCCTACCGGGAGGCGGTTTTACTTATTTATAAAGTTTTAGGTTGAAATGTGCGGCGTTTTCCTTTAAAATATCGTTATGATGAAAAGAGGTAGACGATATGTTATCTGAAAAGACGTTATTGAAATTATTACAGGATATAGAAGCCGATAGCATCGAGAGAACGGTTGCTACAAAAGATACAGACAAATTCGGCGAAGCCGTTTGTGCATTTGCCAATGATTCCCCCGGTCGTCGCCAGGCTGGATATTTATTGGTGGGGGTGAAGGACAATGGCGAATTGTCCGGCCTAAAAGTAACCGACGAACTCTTGAGGAACCTGGGCGGAATTCGATCGGACGGGAACATTCAACCTTTGCCCGCCATCAGCGTTCAAAAATTTTCTTTTCCCGGAGGCGATGTCGCTGTAGTCGAAGTTTTGCCTTCCGATTTACCCCCGGTTAGATACAAAGGCAGGGTATGGATAAGAGTGGGGCCACGACGGGCAATTGCCAGTGAAAGCGACGAGAGAGTACTGTCTGAAAAACGTACCTCTTTAATTAAATCCTTTGACGTTAGACCATGTTTGGGTTGTTCATTGGATGACCTGGCTTTGGATTTATTTTCGCTCACGTACCGGTCCAATGCCGTCGATGAAAACGTCATTAAAGAAAACAACCGCGACATCCTTCACCAGATGTCTTCATTACGTTTTTATGATTTAAATAAAAACTGCGCCACCTTTGCCGGGGTGCTGCTTTTTGGAAAAGAGCCGCTTTATTGGTTGCCGGGGGCATACATCCAATTTGCCAGGTTCGCCGGGAATAAATTATCCGATGAACCTATCCAGCAATTGACATTTTCGGGCGATTTGCTGAATATCCTAAGGGAATTGGATTCTTTCCTTCCGCTGCAAATGAAATCCCGGCCCGTCCAGGCGAGTTCGCTGAGAGAGCAGGAAAAAACCGACTACCCACTTATCGCCTTGAGAGAATTCCTGATGAATGCCGTCATGCATCGGACATATGAATCCAATACCCCCATACGCTTTTATTGGTACAGCGACCGGATCGAAATTCAAAGTCCCGGGGGGCTTTACGGGGAAGCCACGCCGGAAAATTTTCCCATGCAGAATTCCTACCGTAATCCTGTTATTGCCGAATCCATGAAAGTATTGGGCTATGTTAATAAATTCGGACGCGGCGTTTTAAGGGCGCAGGAAGTCCTTGCCAAAAACGGTAATCCACCGGCTGAGTTTAATTTTCAATCCACTTATTTTCTAGTCACTACCAGGGGTGTGCAATGAAAACGATTGCTTTTTTCAATAACAAAAGCGGTGTGGGCAAAACAGCCCTGGTTTATCACCTGGCCTGGATGTATGCGGAATTGGGAATTAATGTGCTCGCCGCCGATTTGGACCCCCAGGCCAATTTGACTTCGATGTTTTTGGATGAAGAGCGACTCCTTGAAATCTGGCCCGATAATGAACATTTGCAAAGCATCCTGGGAACGATCCGGCCCATTTTAAAAGGAACAGGCGATATCGCTGCGCCTTATGTTGAAAATATTTCGGATCGATTGGGGCTAATTGTCGGCGACCTGGGACTATCCGGGTTTGAAGATAAACTTTCGGACGCCTGGCCCAGGCGCCAGGACGGAGATAAAGCCGCTTCCCGGGTTATGTCCGCATTTTATCGCATCGTTAAGCAGGCGGCGGAAGCAAGGGAAGCCGATATTGCGCTCATCGACGTCGGACCGAACCCTGGCGCTGTCAATCGAGCAGCCATGATTGCCGCCAATTTCGTTGTGATCCCCCTGGCGCCGGATTTGTATTCGCTGCAAGGTTTGAAAAACCTGGGGCCAACCCTGCGGCGATGGCGCGACCAGTGGAAAGAGAGATTCCTTAAAAATCCGGATCCCGAAGTATCATTACCGGGAGGGGAAATGCAACCGGTGGGATATATTATTATGCAGCATGCCATGCACAGCGACCGACCGGTGAAAGCATATCGGAATTGGATGAACCGAATACCCGGCGAATACCGGGATTCGGTCATGGCTGAAGCGCCGCAAGATTTTGAGAATATCGTTACGGACCCATATTGCCTGGCTCTTATTAGGCACTTCCGCAGCCTGATGCCGATGGCAATGGAAGCCAGGAAACCGATGTTTCAATTAAAACCCGCGGATGGGGCAATTGGGGCCCATATGGCCGCGGTCCAGGATTGTATGAGAGATTTTAGAAACCTGGCTAGAAAAATTGCCGATAAATGTGAAATTACCATAAATTGAAATAAAAAGGGGACAGCCCGAAAATTGCGAAAAGTTGAAGGCGTAGACGGTGGAAGACATCCGGGTATTTAAGAACCGTAATTACCCCACCAAAGTAACCATGGTAGACAAACTCCGGGGGGATACCGGGACCGTAATGACGATTAAAAAGATCGATTTCGATATCCCCATCCCGGATGAAATGGTCAGCGAGAGGGAGTTGCTGAAAAAATAAAGCGGGCCCACGAATTGGCCGTTAGCCGCGAAGAACGCGAAGGACCGCGAAGTAGGGGCGAACCTGTGTGAAAGGGTAATCACGTCTCAATACCATATAACTCCCGGATTGCCTTTTTAAATAAAATCCTATTTTTCTCCTTCAAGATTATCCACATCGGCAATATCTTGTTTTCTTCCGGATGCTTTCTTGTTTTTGATCAAGTCACCTTTTGAAATTATAGTAGACATTATTACCGTTTAATAAATTTATAAAGTCTTTGAAGTCTTCCGGTAGTTGCCTGTGGTCCATAAAAGCACTCCCTCAAATATGTAATTGTCTTCATTTTTTCTTCTACGGATGCTTTAGACCAATATTCTCTTTCTTCGCGCTTATGTTCCTTGAATGTTGAAAAAGATACATCCGTTCTATTCATCCGATCTTCCATTTATTACCCCCTGGTGTTAATACTCTGCCTCTGTGTCCCAGTCTTACTGGGCCGGAATTTTCAACGAAACATTTGGGTGTCCTATACGGTTTATCCGTTGTATTTTTCAGTTTTTCGTTCATGTTTTAATCTTATTGTACGGATTAAGATTTGTCAAGACCTGGGATGATTTCGAATTTCGGATTTATTCCAAATCTTGCCGGAAAATGTCAGGATGTCAAGGGCTATTAATTAGTGACATTCGGGACAGCCCGCAAATTGGCCCTAAACCGTCTCCTGGGCGGCGGCTATCAATTCCTTGAGTTTCTGCCGCTCTTTATCGCTCATCACACCGTCTACATTCATCCCCCGGCATTGCAGGGTCATTTTAAATTCCCTGGAAGAAATCATCCGTAAATTTATATTGAGATTCCCGTCATTTTGTTATAGAATAACCGGGGAGGCAAAAAATGAATAAGAATAAAAAAGAAACAGTTTTTGACAGCGACGGCTTGTTCCCGGATGCCATCATGCAAACCGTGATGGCGTTTCAAAAAAGCAGGATTCTTCTCACTGCATTTGAGTTGGAATTATTCACCGAGCTGGCCGGGGGGAGTTTAACATCCGAAGCGGCCGCCAAACGGTTGGGTGTGGATAAGCGGGCCCTGGACCGTTTGATGAACGCCCTTTGCGTCATGGAACTGCTGGAGAAAAAAGGGAATTTGTTTGCCAACACGCCGGCCGCGCAGAAATTCCTGGTAAAAGGCAACCCGGATTTTTTAGGCGGTTTCTACCACAGCAATCATCTCTGGGACGCCTGGGGTACGCTGACCCGGGCGGTGCGCAGCGGGAAATCCGTTATCGAACGTAATATCGACGACAGGGGCGAAGAGTGGTTGACCGCTTTTATCTCCGCCATGCATTACCGGGCCTCGCGTACCGCGCCTTCGGTAATCGCTAAATTGGATTTAACGAATGTTTCCCGTGTGCTGGATGTGGGCGGCGGTTCCGGCGCTTTTGCCATGGCTTTCGTTAAAGCCAAAGAAACTATAAAAGCGGTGGTTTTCGATTTACCCAATGTCATTCCTTTGACCAGGGGGTATATTGAGCAAGAAGGATTTCATGGGAAAGTAGATACTGTTATGGGTGATTATCATACGGATGATTTGGGCGGCGGGTATGACCTTATATTCCTTTCCGCCGTTATCCACAGCAACTCCGTTGAGCAGAACATAAAACTAATTCATAAATGCACCCAGGCGCTCAATCCCGGCGGCCAGGTAGTGATCCAGGATTTCATCATGAATGAGGCGCGAACGGAACCGGGCATGGGGGCCATCTTTGCCCTGAACATGTTGGTGGGCACCGAAGCCGGGGATACGTTTACCGAAAAGGAAGTAAAAGATTGGTTGACCCTGGCGGGGTTGTCCATGATTACCAGGGTAGAAAGCACTATGGGAAATTCGCTGGTAATAGGACGATTATGCGCTCCAGGCCGGAAGTAAGTTCAAAGATTGTCCATCTCTTCTTTTGAAAGCCCGGTTGATTGCATAATTAAATCGACAGCGGCGCCATTTTTTTTCATTGCCGCGGCAGCCTGGAGAAGGCCTTCTTTCACTCCTTCTTCCCTGGCTTTTCTTTTCCCATATTCCGATTCGAAGCGAATCGTATCCGCTGCACTGGCTTCATCTCTCAACTGATCCAGGAAATGCCGGTAAGCGGGTAATTCTTCTTCCGGGAGATTGATCTCTTTCAACTTCTCCCGCGCTTCCGACAGTCCTTTGGCTTTAAACTCGTCCTTTATATCGCTGTTTTTTAAAAAGTATACCCATTCGTCAAGGGTATCTTTGGCGATATCATCGAAGTCATTGACCTTAATAATATAGTGCTCCGGGTAAATCGCGGTTACTGTTTGCCTCTTGAACAACTCTTTTTGGGTTTCCGATAATTCAAGCGTATCGTTTCTATGAATGCCTTTAAAATAGGTTCCGCCGTAATACACATAATCCTGGCCCTGGCCCAGATCGAAGTATATTACACTGACAGTAATGACTTTTTTCACATATTTGTAGGGCTCGCCTACCCGGATATGTTCGGTAACGACTTTGGAAGTGTTATAAAGGATTTTATAAAAATAGTCCAATTCTCGTGTATTCTGTATTTCCACGATGATTAATTGGTCTTTAGAGTCCTTCACCAGCATATCGACCCGGTTGGTTTTGTCGTTGGCGGATTCCTTATTCCCTTCGCTTTCCAGGATATCTATGATTTTAATATCCTCTTTGATCAGTTCGCTGAGGAATCCTTCCAGGATGCCGAAATTAGCTTTGCTCCTGAGCATCTTCTTGACTGCCCAGTCGAAACGAATGTGTTTTTGTCTTGTTATCACCATGATGATTTAATTGTACAAAAAAAAATGCTTTTTTTCAATAGCCGGTGCTAAAGAAAATCCGAATTTCGTGCTTCGGATTCATGATTAGGTGGGCCAAAGGCCCGGGGCAATAAGGGGGCAGACACTGTTTATATAGAATGATGAATGATGAAGAAAAGATAGAAGGTGAGAAGTTGAGAAGCCCGTCGACGAACGGCGCAAAGCGCCGTTCGATTTTTAATTAGAGGAACTCTTCCCAAAATAAGGGTTTGATGAAACAAACCCCTACGGGGGATTTTT
>Ga0315278_10000465_pt1 | contig 35586 bp, 26 predicted proteins | sample YL17G06_0_MG_FD_203880 | JGI IMG/M metagenome (GOLD analysis project Ga0315278, IMG submission 203880) | Sediment microbial communities from Yellowstone Lake, YNP, Wyoming, USA - YL17G06_0 | ecosystem: Environmental > Aquatic > Freshwater > Lake > Sediment | place: USA: Wyoming | collected... | reverse complement strand
GCCGACGTGGACGGCGACTGCCGACGCTCGTCCCGGGCAGGACGCCAAGCCGTCCGCCGTGGCTCTCATCAACCTGAACACCGCCACGGTCGAACAGCTCGATCGCCTCCCGGGCGTCGGGCCCAAGACCGCCGCGCTCATCGTCGAGTACCGGCAGAAGAACGGCGGGTTCAAGAAGGTCGAAGACCTGATGAATGTCCGTGGCATTGGCGAGAAGAGTTTTCTGAAACTCAAACCGCTCATCACCGTGACGCCGGCGACAATCGACCGGCCCGGCAGCGACAAGTGACCCTTGGCGCGCCTGATGTGGGGGCGGGCGCGACACGCGTCCGCCCACCGCACCGTGGCACCACGCTGGTAGAAGTGCTGATCGTGCTGACAGCAATGATCGTGGTCGGCGCGATGGCTGCGCCCACTCTCGGGGGCCGAAGAGACGACCTGGCAACCGCTGGCGCCGCCCGTCATCTCGCCACGCAGCTTCAGCACGGCCGAATGGACGCCATTCGGCGCGCCACGCACGTGGCGTACCGGTTTCAGGTAGTGGGCGCGGGCATCCGATATGCCCTGTTTGCCGATGGCAATGGCAACGGCGTACGCACGGTGGACATCGGCCATGGCGTGGACGCGCAGGTGTCAGCATGGGAATCCCTTTCAGACCACTTCGCCGGCGTGACCTTCTCGATTGCTCCAGGGGTGATGGACATCGACAGCGGCAGCCCGATCGCGGGCGACCCTGTGCGGGTCGGTGGAAGCGGACTATTGTCCTTCAGTCCCACTGGCACCGCCACCTCCGGAACGCTCTATCTGTCGGGGCGAACCGGGCAACAGTACGCCGTCAGGGTGCTCGGGGCAACGGGGCGCATCCGGATCCTGCGCTTCGTTCGGGGGGAGAATCAATGGACCTCACCATGAATCGAAACATGGATCGTCGCCACGCCGATCGACGATCCGCCGGTGCGGGGCTGAGCTCGTTGACGCTGGCCCTTCGCACAGGGACGACCTTGGAAGTCATCGATATGTCGGCGGGCGGGGCGTTGGTCGAAACATCCGCTCGTCTCGAACCAGGAACGAACCTGGCGATCCGCGCACTTTCCACGCGGACGGGAGTGGTCCATCGGGCGACAGTCATCCACTGCCGGGTGTGGTCGCTGGACAGACGTTCCGGCATTCGGTTCCGGGCCGGTCTCCGTTTCGCGACGAGTAGTGGCTACCCGTCGAAAGAGTCGCCACGCGTGTGCGGGAACGCGCTTCCCAAACACTCTCGCGATCAACCAGCGTTGTGGGCAGCGCGCGGCAAAATCAACCGCGAGCCTCACGCTGGCGCGCAGATTGTATAAGGATCGGCCACATGAGCAACAAGACCATCTGCGAGAGCTCCACGCGGGGCGGGTGCGAGATGATTTCCCTCACGCCCAGGCAGTGTCTCCTCGAAGATGTCATCGCGACGCGCCGAGGACGAGGGACTGGGCCACGGCAGCCCTGGTCGGTCGGCGGCGCGATCGAGGCGATGATGTGCCGTCGGTTGTCGGCCAGGTGGGTCCGGCTCCGGATGGGACACAGCGCTAACTGGACCCGCGAGGAGTGGGCCGACACACCGGGCATCCTCCGCCTCCCGGCCCCGGTCGGTCCGATGATTCCAGCCTTCCAGCTGGAAGTGGCGCTGCACGAGGGGCAAGTACTCACCGAGAGCCAGCACCGTCTGCTCGACAGGGCCGTTGCGCTTTGTGCGATGGTCGCCGAGGTTGAACACCGGGGCCCCGGCTGCCGCCCCGCGCCGCCTTCCACCATGCAGGTCAGAGACGGCGCCGCGCCGCTGATTGGCAGCAGCGGGCTCATGCGAATCCTGCGAGAGCGGATCGAACGAGTCGCCGCGACGGACTTCACGGTCCTGATCGAGGGGGAGAGCGGCAGCGGCAAGGAGTTGGTCGCACGTCAGATTCACGAATTGAGCGCACGTCGGCGCGGTCCATTCGTCGCCGTCAACTGCGCGGCCCTGGTCGATTCGCTGCTCGAAGCGGAACTGTTCGGGATCGAGGATCGCACCGCGACCGGAGTGCGCGGCCGGAAAGGGAAGTTCGAACACGCCGCCGGTGGAACGCTCTTCCTCGATGAAGTGGCCGACCTGTCGGCGCAGGCGCAGGCCAAACTTCTGCGCTCCATCCAGGATTGCACCGTCGAACGGGTCGGTGGTCACGACTCCAGGCGAATTGACACCCGCCTGGTGGTGGCCACCAATCGGCATTTGCGCGACATGTCTGATCAGGGGCTGTTCCGGCACGATCTCTACTACAGGCTCAGCGGCGTCGAGTTGACGGTTCCGCCTCTCCGGTATCGCAGGGAGGACATCATCGAGTTGGCCGAGTATTTCCTCGAACGATTCCGATCGTGCCGCGAACTGCGACTGTCGACCGCCGCGACTGACGCGCTGGTGACCTACGACTGGCCGGGCAACGTCCGCGAACTGGAACGTCTGATTGAGGCGACGCTGACCATCACGCGCGGCGAATGCATCGAACTCGACGATCTGCCCCTGGCGGTTCGAGGCCGCTACCAGGAGGTCCTCGAACCGGCGGTTCACGAGCGCGACTCGCTCAGAGCGTGGGCGGCGCGCTACGTCCGTCTGATGCTTCAGCGGTGCTCCTACAACAAACGCGACGCGTGTCAGATTCTCGACATCAGCTATCACACGCTCCAGACATACCTGGTGCAGTCGCCGGAGCCCCGAACCAAGGTGATGGGGCCGCCGGCGAGCGCGCGTCCCCCTCTCGGCGAGCACGCGATGCAACCGGCTGCCACGTTGTAAACCCTGAGCCCACTGGTGTGGCGACCTCCGCCCGCCCGCCGCACCGCCGAAGTACGACGCCAGAGGGACGGCGCAGCAGCGCGACACCACTCTGGTCGAAGGGTGAGTCACGAGGTCGACGCGCGCGACAGGTGTCGTGCCACCCGGGAAGCCACCGGTCCACATCAGCCGACGTGGCAGGTTCGCCCGAACAGGGGCGATCGAGGTCGTGCATCGGCTCGTCAGGCTGCCGCCCGCGCGTCGGGTGAGCAGGCCGGAGGCGAGAATGAACGTTCGACGTGCATTACCACTGTGCCTGGCAGGACTGTTCCTGGCGGCAAACGCCGCGATTGCGGCAGACCGCGATCCATGTCGGCAGATGCCGACCCCCCAAGCGGGTGTCCCTCAAAGCCGATATGCCTGGGGGGGTGCGGTAACCCACCTGATCGACGACAACACGGGGACGGCAATGCGTCTCAGGCGTCTGCCGTCTGGTGCCCTTGAGGTTGACATCGACGGCGACCGTCTGGAGGTCAGAAAGACGCTTCACGCCAACGGGGATTTCGATCTTGCGATCCGGGCAGACGACGACCTGTTCGCCGTGGCTCGCCGTGGCGAGCATGTACGCGTGTCGCGGCGAAACCGTACGGTCGACCTCGGAACAGAGACGCTCGGCGAAGCCGATCTCGATCAACTTCAACAGCTGCTGGCTGGATCCGGGGCCGTTCGGCGATTCCGCGCCATGCGCAGCATGCTGGCGGCAACCACCAGGCGCACCGGATTAGGCGTCGCGGTCGACATGATCGACATGCTGATTGGTGTGCTCAAGGGGGAAGCACCGACTCCGATCCCGGCGACGACCGCACCGACCGTGTCGGCCATGTCTTACGTGGACGGAGAGGCTGAGTTCAACGGACCCTCGTGCTACGCGGTCTGGGAGGCGGAAGTGATTGCGGCGTGGAACGACTACGCGGAGTGCGTCTATAGTTTTCCGTGGTACAGCCCCCTCAGGGAAGTGTGCGCTTTCGCGTGGGTCATCCGCGTTGAGTCAGCCTGGTTCCGTCTGATTGGCTGCTCCTCGATTCCCATAAAGGTGGAGGCGTTCGATGTGGAAAGCGAAGACATTCGCCGTTAACGTGCTCGTCGGCCTGGTGCTGGCCGGCCCGCTGGCGGCCCTGGCTCTGGTAGCCCTGCCAGAACAGTGGCGCGGACCGGCGGTGCCGTGGACGGTCGTGGCGTTGGCGGTCGCGCTGGTCGCCCTCGTTCGGCGGCCCAAGCGGCAGTCCGACTGAGCACGCGGGACGCATGCGCGAGAGGGGCGATTCCGACCGCCGGGTTGCTCCTGTCGAGGCCAAAGCAGGTCATACCGGAGGGGGTATCATCGCGCCATAACTCCGGTTACCGAAGGCCGTACGGTTGATGATGCCTGTGGGTGGTGTGGGCGCCCGCACTTGTGGTGGGCGCCCACCGATCTCGTGGACGCGCTCCTGGCGTCCACCAGGTCGGGCACCGTCCACGGATCGTTCCTCTGGCCGAGGGTGGAGTTCCCAGGGAACTCCAAGCAGCCGGCCGCACCATTGTGCCGGGATAATTGTGCACAGGCAGTATCCGGTGCGCTACACTGCACCGGTCTCGCCCTCGTCGTCGGTACGCGCCGCCGAGGCTACCTGCCATGTCCCGTCCGCACGGACTCTCCAAGTCGCGCTACATCGCCGGGCTTCAGTGCCACAAGCAGTTGTGGTGGCGCGTGCATGAACCGACGTCACCCGAACTCGTGCCTGATGCCAGCCTGCAGCACGTGTTCGATGCCGGTGCGCATGTCGGCGAGGTGGCTCGCGGCTATGTCCCTGGCGGCGTCCTGATCGATTTGCCGCACGGGGACTATAAGGGCAAGGTCGCCGAGACGCAGCGCGCCATGAAGGCTGGTGCTTCGGCCATCTACGAAGCGTCGTTCATCGCCGACCAGGTATTCGTGGCGGTAGACATCCTCGTCCGTGAACGGCACGGTTGGCGCGTCATCGAGGTCAAGTCGACCACCTCGCTCAAAGACCAGCATCTTCCCGACGCCGCCATCCAGGTGCATGCGTTGCGGAAGGCGGGCCTGCGCGTGGCCGGGGTCGAGGTGATGGTGCTAAACCGCGCTTGCACCTACCCGGACTTGTCCAACCTGTTCACGCGCCACGACGTCACCACCGAGGTCGAGGCCATGCAAGGCGGCATCCCGGCTGAGGTGCGGTCGCAACTGTCTATGCTCGCGGGACCGTTGCCTGACGTCCCAATCGGTCCGCACTGCTCGGAACCATACGACTGCCCGTTCGCCGCGCGGTGCTGGCCCGTGCTGCCGCCACATCACGTGAGCACACTGTATCGGGCCAAGCGCAGAGCGCAGGAGTTTGAGGCCCAAGGCTACGTCACCATCCACGACCTGCCCGACGGACTCGGGCTGAACGCGCAGGCTGAACGGCAGCGGCGCGCGGTGCAGGCGGGTCGCATGATTGTGGAGGGCGATCTAGGGAAGGCGCTCGAACCATTCCAGTCCCCGCTCGCATTTCTCGACTTCGAGACGGTGCAGTTCGCGATTCCCATCTGGGATGGCTGCCACCCGTTCGATCAGATCCCAGCCCAGTTCAGCTGCCACCGTGAGCGGTCAGGCGGCGGACGTGATCATAGCGAGTGGGTGCCAGACACTCCGGGCGATCCTCGTGTCGAGATTGCTAGTCGCGTTGTCGAGGCATGCGCGGGCGCGCGCACGGTGGTCGCCTACAACGCGGGCTTTGAGAAGGGCTGCCTCGAGGCCCTGGCGAACGCGTGTCCCGGCCACGCGGTCGCGCTCCGCGACATCATCGCGCGGCTCGCCGATCCACTGCCGGTGGTGCGCGAACACGTGTACCACCCGGACTTCGAGGGCAGTTTCAGCCTGAAGAGCATCCTGCCGGCGCTCGTGCCGGACCTTGGCTACGATGACCTCGCGATTGCCGAGGGGGACAGCGCGAGCCGCGAACTCACGCGGTTGGTCGTGGGTGACGCGACGCTCCTGCCTGCTGAACGCGCGCTCAAACGAGAGCAACTGCTGCGCTACTGTGAGCGCGACACGCTCGCCATGGTGCGCGTGCTGTCAACATTGCGCGAACTGGCGGTAATTGAGCGCGAGGAGGTCCTGCCGGACTTGTCTCACTAAACGCTTGTTTGTCGAGACACCAAACACCTCGGAGCGCGACACGAACTTGTTCAATACTTGCAAGTTCCTGCATTCAGATTCCAGAGGGTTTTCGGGTACGCCATGAAGCAGGCATTTCCGCGCCGACTCGGCTTGCTTCTGGAGCGTGAGCAGGAACGGCATCGGAGCTGACCCAAAGTAGCAGTAGCCTGGCCCCCTGGCGGACTCGGATCGTTTCCAGATCTCGCCGGCGCCGGCGGTCCCGGGCACCGAGAGCCGCCGCGGGCAAGCAAGCGCGCCGATCACTTGAAATGCAGGCCCAGTTTCACGCCAAACTCGTCGGTGACGTTCCAGGGCTCATAGAAGCCGAGCTGCTCGTGGGCGGTCACGTTGTTGACGGTGAACGCCACGGTTACATAACTTACCGGCGAGGCGCCGACGCTCCAGTGGATGTAATAAGGCTCCACCGACCAGTGCGTGGTCACCTGATATTTCGCACCTGCGCGCAGCGCCCATCCTCCGTGCTGAGCGAACGAGACGTCAGTAAAGCCATCGATGGTGAAGCCGGGCGCCGTCGCCGTCGATGGTACATAGCCGCCGCCCAATTCCGAGTTGCGGGTCTTCTGCCAACCCTGGATCAGGCGATCGTATTCCACGTTGAAGCTCAGCACGCGACGGGAAGCAACCTCGGTGCGTGCCGTCGCGCCGAAAGGCAGATAGAGATAGTTGTCCGTGCGGTAGCCGGGGGTGCCGGTCGTGCCGTTCGACAATTGACGGAAACCCAGGCCGGTATAGGGCGACAACGCCCATGCGTGACCGATGAGATCCTTGCCGGCCAGGGCGCGACCTTCCAGATACCAGTCCTGGTCGCCGGTCTCGCTGCACGCTGACGCATCGCCCACACCCAGCTCATAGCCATTTGGCGAGGCGCTGTTGGGCGTGATCAGCCAGGGTGAACACCAGCCAGTGTAGGTGACGTTCCCAATGGTGCCCCGCACATTGGCTTGGGCAAACCAGTGCCGGCGCCTGTCGAGCGACATCGTCCCCGTGTATTCGCCGCCGAGCTTGGCGCCGTGGATCGAGATGCGCAGCGGGTCGGGCTCGACGTAGGTGTAGCTGCCCACGCTGACGTTCACGTCGTGCCCCGTCGGCGTGGCCAGGCGGTCATCAAGCGCAGCAGGGCCATCGGTGGCCTGCCCTTGCTGAGTCTGTCGAGTCTGCTTACCCGACGAGTCTTGTTGGGGCTTGGATGCGGATTGAGATGATGCAGTCGAGACTTGCCCTTGAGCCGAGACTGGGCACGTCAGCGTCAAGAGCGTGCCGGCGACCAGAGGTCCGACCGTGTGTCGAAGTGTCACACGCATCAGGAAGATCCTATCAGTTCTGTGAATGACCTTGTGCGCAGTGTGATCGTTGCCCTCTGCCGAGCGAGATCCTGGGTGACGGCGAAGGGTTTGCCGATCGCGCCCCCATTGGGCCAACGCCGGGATCGGTGGTCGTCCCAGAACGGCACGGCACTATAATGCGCCGCAGGAGCGACCATGTCTCTGACTGTCGGCACGCGGCTCGGCCCGTACGCGGTCGCTGACCTGGTCGGGGCAGGGGGTATGCGCGAGGTGTATCGTGCCCGCGACACGCGTCTCGATCGCACGGTCGCCGTCAAGGTCCTGCCCCCCGCGATGCTCGCAGACGCCGCGGCGCGCGCCCGCCGGCAAGTGGGAATACAAGCTGTGCCGGGGCGCGGTACTGTCCGGAGGGGGCTCCCACGGCGTCCGATAGCGGGCGTTGCGTTAACCTGCCCAGCGGAAGGCGAGCGGGGACCCCTCTAATGCTGCCTATTCTCATCGCCGGACGCACCGCACCGCTGCTGGTGAGGCGTGATCCGCGCGAATACCCGCTCAAGACCCGTTGCAACGGCAACTGGAGGCGGCATAATACGCTGGCTAGATGTTTCGCCGATCGACAACGGCGCGGAAGCGTTGGGACCGGGCGTCACCGTCCTGACGCAGGCATCATATTCACCGCGCCGGCGGCCGGGTTGCCGGGACCCGCTAATACGGACGACCGTCTCAGGGGAGGAGAACACCATGACTCACCGTAGAAACTGGTTCGCTGGCGCAATGGTGCTGGCGTCGCTCACGGTCTGGACGCTGGCGCCCATCGGCGCGCAGTCGTCAAAGGGCGACTTCGACTCGCATCTGGCCGCATGGGACGCGCACCAGACGTTGGCCAAGGCGTCTCCGTACAAAGGCGTGTCCTGGTCGTATCTCGGTCCGACCAACGTCAGCGGGCGCGTGTCCGACGTCGCCGTCGCCGACCACGGCGCAGCGCGGCGGCTCTATGCCGGATCGTGCTGCGGCGGCGTGTGGAAGTCGGACGATCTCGGAGAGACCTGGCAGGTCGTCTTCGATCAGGCGGCGTCCACGAGCACGGGCGCGCTCGCCGTCGCACCCTCCAATCCCGACATCGTCTGGATCGGCACCGGCGAGTCGAACATCCTCCGGAGCTCGTACGCCGGCGTCGGCGTCTACAAGTCCACCGACAACGCGAAGACCTGGAAGCACATGGGCCTCACCGACACCGGCACGATCGGCCGCATCGTCGTGCATCCCACCAACCCCGACGTCGTCTATGTGGCGTCGGCGGGGCACGAATGGACGGAGAACGAGACGCGCGGCGTCTTCAGGACAACCGACGGCGGCAGGACGTGGACGAAGAGTCTAGCCATAAGCCGGAAGACGGGTGTGAACGACCTCGCGATGGATCCGAGTGATCCGAACACGCTGTACGCGGGGGCGTGGGAACGGCAGCGGCGCCACTGGAACGATCCGCGGGTCGAGCCGGGCTTCAACGAGGGCGGGATCTTCAAGACGACCGATGCCGGCAAGACGTGGACGCCGCTGACGAGCGGCCTGCCGGCGGCGAGCGCCTTCGGCCGCACGGGCCTCGCGGTGGCGCCGTCGAATCCGAAGGTCGTCTACGCCTTCATCGACAACTACGACATCGACCCGAAGGCGCCGGCGGGGGCGCGCGATCCGTCGGGCCGGACCGGACAGGGCGTCATCAAGGGCAACGAGGTCTACCGTTCCGACGACAAGGGCGCGACGTGGCGGCTCGTGAGCGGGCAGGACGACGCGCAACGGACGTTCATGCGCGGGATGTCGGGTACGTACGCATGGGTGTTCGGCAACATCCGCGTCGATCCGACCGATGAGAACAAGGTGTACGTGCTAGGACTCTCAGTCAGCATGTCGAGCGACGGCGGCAAGACATTCGGTTCGATTCTCCCGCCACCTCCGCCGCCCCCAGAAGGTCCCGCGGGCGCGGCGGGTCGCGGTGCCGTTGGAGGTGGACGCGCTGCGACGGGCAGCCCAGGCGGCGACAACCACGGGTATTGGATCGATCCAAAGAACCCGAAGTTCATGGTGAGCGGCAACGACAGCGGCTTCCGCGTGACGATCGATGGCGGCGCCAGCTGGAAACGCGCCGACTTGCCGATCAGCACGTGGTTCGACATCGCCTATGACATGGACACGCCGTTCCACGTCGTCGGGTCGGTGCAGGATCACGGCAGCTACCGCCTCGTCGTCGATCTCCGGAACGGTCGCGATCACCTCAACGCCGTCGCGACCGACAGCGCGGCCGGCGGCATCGGGGGCGAGTATTGCGAGCACCAGATCGATCCGACCAATCCCAACATCATCTACTCCGACAAGGTGACGCGCACGGACCTGAGCATTGCGGCACTGCCGCGCGGCGGCCGAGCGGGCGCCGGGGGCGGCGCCGAGGCTGGCGGTCGTGGCGCCGCGCCGCCGCAGCCGGCCGGGCCGCAGCGCACCAAGAACGTGCGGCCCCCGACCGGGCCGAACGACGATCCGCTGCGCATGCAGGTGCTCGCGCCGCTCCTGCTCTCCCCGTTCGATCCCAACACAATCTACTTTGGCGCCCAGTATCTCTACCGCTCGCGCGATCGCGGCGACACGTGGGAGAAGCTCACCGGAGATTTGAGCGACAACAACAAGACGCTGGTTGGCGACATTCCGTACCAGGACGTCATTTCCATTTCCGAGTCGCCGAAGAAGAAGGGGCTGCTCTACGCCGGCACGGACGACGGCCGCCTGCACAGGTCGATGGACGAGGGGAAGACGTGGACGGAGTTGACGTCGGGATTGCCGCAGAAGAAGTGGGTGGCGAAGGTGCTGGCATCGCAGTACGACGAATCGACGGTGTTCCTCGCCCAGCAGGGCCGCTACGAAGACGACTTCGCGGTGCGCCTCTACAGATCCACCGACTACGGCAAGACGTGGAAGAGCATCGCCGGCAACCTGCCCGGCGGGCCGATCAACATGATCCGCGAGGATCCGGTCAAGGCGAACGTGCTCTACACCTGCAACGACTTCGGCGTGTACGTCTCAACCAATGGCGGGCGGAAGTGGGACGTGCTCGGCGGCAATCTCCCGTCGGTCAACGTGATGGACTTCGTCGTCCATCCGCGCGATCACGTGCTGGTCGCGGCCACTCACGGCCGCGGCGTGTGGGTGGTGGATGTGAGCGGGATCGAGAAGTAGAGTCGCGATTGTCACGATCGAGGCGGTTGCCACCGGCGCGGTACCCCTCGCCCAGCCCGCCGGCGCCGACGGGGATAGCCCGTCGATTCAGCCCGGCGCGCCCGTCCATCGCGGTGGTTGTGAGCCAGCGGCGAGATCGACATACGTCTAACGGATCGTCCACGTACGCCCGTCCTGACGGATGTGCACGGTGACGCCGCCGAAACCTCTCGCGCTGATCTGGTAGAGATCGCGCGTGGCCTGCATCGACGGCGCGAAGGCGAGGCCGTCGACGCGGATGTCCGCGGGGCCGAGCGACGCGAGGTTGTCGGCGTAGCCTCCGTTGGCCGCGCGGAATCGGCGTTGGCGGTAGTAGAGGCGTCGCAGCGCCCACTTCACGCGCTCGTTGAGATCCTCGACGAAAGGTTCCGTCGTGGCGCCCGCCTCGGCGCCCGAGAACTGCACGTAGCCCCAGCGCTCGGGCATGTGCATGTCGACGGCGCCCTGCGGGCTCCAGACCCAGTTGTCGGCGGCCAGGGGTTTGCCGGATACGGGCCCGAGCCGCTTGGCGTAGCGCCCGTCTCGCGTCTCCACCTGCCAGGCGACTCTCGAGAAGTTGACGCGCCACTGGTCGCCCGGCCTCGGCGGACGCTTCCCGGCCGCCGCCTCGGCCAGGACGCGCCACGGCACCCCAATCTCGACGGTCCAGCCATCGTCGCGATCCAACGAGGTGTTGAGGGTGCCGCGCACGTTGACGGCGGCCTGCAGTCCAGCGATGTCCCAGGCGGTGATCGCGGGGCCGCCATCACGGTACGGGCGCAGGAGCATCAGGTCCCAGACGGTGCCGAGCGCATTGATCTCGATCTCACCATACGCGTGCGTGTCGCCATCCGGGTCGATGAACACCTCGAAGTCGTTGTCGTTGAACACCACCGAATCGCGTGCGGTGAGCGTCGCCCAGACGTCGGGCTCCTCCATCTCGGCGGCCACGTAGAAACGCTCGGCGTCCCACAGCATCTTCGCGCGAGTCCTGAACCGCGGTCTCGGGCCGATGTCGCCCTCGATGTCGACAAACACGTCGGTCCACGCCGATGCTTGCCACGCGGGCTCCGACAGACGGCCGTCGATGGTGAGGGCCGCAGGCGCGCGGTAGCAGACGTAGTGCCGCGGCATGAACGCCAGCGACTCGAGATCGCGTGCCGGCAACGCGGTCCCCTGCGATTGGAGTCCGCCCGCGGCGAGCAGCACCGCCCCGACGGCGCCCGTGATCCACGCCGGCGCCTTCACGCGCCGCCCTTTTGTGTGAGGATGGGAGTCAGCGCCCGCCAGTGCTCGGGCGTCAGCGTGTTGCCCTGGAAGAGGCAGATGCCGTTGGCTCCGCCGGCGATGGCGAAACGTGCCGCGCGTGCCAGCTCCGCCGGCGGCAGGTCCGGGACGTAGAGGCCGGTATAAAGCGGGATCCGGCCGGCGAGCGCCTCCACACCCTCACGCGTGGCGCGCTCGACCCACGGCACCTCTTCCTTGTAGAACCCGTGATAGATCATCGGCAGCAGGGCGTCTACCTTCCACTTCGTCCACTCCTGCCGGACCAGCTTGCGCGCAATGGTCGGCGTCGGGAAGACGGCGGCGGTGACCAGCTTCTTCTGCGCGTGCACCTGGCTGGCGAGCAGGCTGACCACCTCGGTAATCGTGTCGCAGCGATACTGCAGCCACGCCCGGTGGGACGGCGGGTCCGCCAGTTGCTGCGGATCGATGCCGGACGATCGCCTGAAGCGGTCGCGGCACACCGCGCAGTAGCAGAAATCGAATTCCGGATACTCCTTGTCCTGCACGAGGTTGTACTTCGGCCACAGAGCCACGGGAAGGATGACATCCGGATAACGGATGTAGTCGAGATGAACGCTCGCCAGGCCTTCAATCCCGGCGAGCTCGAGGACGTAGCCGGCCAGCCACTGTCGGACCTCGTCGCGCGACGGGCACATGAAGCGGTAGTAGTCGACGTAGGGCGGTTTCGCGGCTGTCGACACGCCCGCGCGGCTCACGGCATACCAGTCGGGGTGGGTCTTGAGGTGCTCGCCGCGCATCATCGTGAAGATCCACGCGTGCAGTTCCAGCCCTTCGGCGGCGGCGGCCGGCACGGCGCGGCGGTAGAATTCCGCGCTCCCGCCGATGAGGATGGCGTCGATCCCGGCGGCCTTCATGCTGGCGAGCGAGCGGCGCCAGTCGTCCAGCGCCTTCACCTCGCCTCGCAGCCAGGCCCAGTGCTTCCGAGGCACGCGGCCGACGGGCGGGAGGAGATCCGAGAATGCGCCGGCCATCGCGTAGCTGCCGAGTACGGCGGCCCCCGCGCCGGCGCCTAGCAGAAAGGCTCGTCGGTCCATAGCGCGTCTAGGATACTCCCGCCGCCCCTCGCAAGCGTCCTGGCAAGAAGCATGGCTGTCATCAACGCGTGCGCCTCACCGGTGCCGGTGACACCCGACTGCAAGAGCAGCGTGTCGTCGGGAAACCGGCCGACGCGATGACGGCGAGGACGATCGCGGCCATCCGGCTGCGCCGCGAGTGTATGCTGATGGCTGCGCTGGCCGGCGTGGACGTCCTCCGGGGTCGCGGGCGGCGCCGTCAGGCAGGAACCGCGGACACCGCAACACGGAAACCCCGGAACACGAGGAGACGGAATCGTGACGAGACGCCTCGGCTTCGCCCTCTGCCTCGCCCTGCTGCTCGGCGGCGGGCTGCACGCGCTGGATGGTCAATCGGCCGGCGGTGCCGCCCCGGCCACGCGGCTGCGCGTCGCGATCTCGTTTCCCGCCTCGCAGAGCGCGCAGCCATTGGACGGCCGGATCATCCTGATCGTGTCGAACAACGACACGCAGGAGCCGCGCTTCCAGAATGATGTCTACAACCCGAAGACCCAGTTGTCGTTCGGCGTCGACGTCAACGGGCTGAAGCCCGGGCAGGAGGCGGTGATCGACGGCGCCGTGCCCGGCTACCCGCTCGTGAGCCTTGCCGGGATCCCACCGGGCGACTACTGGGTGCAGGCCATCCTGCACAAGTACGAGACGTTTCATCGCGGCGACGGCCACACCGTCAAGATGCCCATGGATCGCGGCGAAGGGCAGCATTGGAACCGCGCGCCCGGGAACCTCCTCAACAAGCCGAAGAAGGTGCGCATCGATCCGCGCACGAACGATGTCATCCGGATTTCGCTGGACGACGTGATCCCGCCGCTGCCCGAGCCGACGGACACGAAGTACGTCAAGTACCTGAAGATCCAGAGCGAGCGTCTGACGAAATTCTGGGGCCGCCCGATGTTCCTGGGCGCGATTGTCGTGCTGCCCGAAGGATTCGACGGGCACCCCGACGCCCGCTACCCGCTGATGATCAACCACGGACACTTCCCGCGCGAGTATCGCGGCTTTCCGCCCGACCCCGGCCGACCGGCGGGCGGGAGGCCTGGCAGCGGGCAGTTCTTCAAGGACTGGATCGGCCCCGGCTTCCCCCGGGTGATCATGCTCCTCATCCAGCACGCCAATCCGTTCTACGACGACTCCTACGCCGTGAACTCGGAGAACGTCGGGCCGTACGGTGACGCTATCAACGACGAACTGATTCCCTTCGTCGAGAAACGGTTCCGCGGGATCGGCGCAGGCTGGGCGCGCGGCCTGTTCGGCGGATCGACTGGCGGTTGGGAGGCGCTCGCGTCCCAGATGTTTTACCCGGACCACTACAACGGCGCCTGGGGCGCGTGCCCCGACTCGATCGATTTCCGCCAGTACGAGGCGATCAACATCTACGACGAAAAGAACGCCTTTTACATCGACAGCGATTGGAAGAAGACGCCGCACCCGGACGGTCGCAACTACCTCGGGCACCTGAAATCGACCGTGGAGGAAGATGTGCGGTGGGAGCAGGTGCTGGGCACCAGGACCCGGTCGGGCGAACAGTGGGCGATCTGGGAGGCGGTCTACGGCCCGGTGGGCGCGGATGGCTACCCGCAGCCCATCTGGGACCCGGTGACCGGCGTGATCGACCACACGGTCGCGGCGTACTGGCGCGAGCACTACGACCTGCGAGCCATCCTCGAGCGGGACTGGGCCACGCTTGGCCCGAAGGTCCGCGGGAAACTCCACATCTACGTCGGCGACATGGACACGTGGCACCTGAACAACGCCGTGTACCTGATGGAGGCGTTCCTCAAGAAGGCCACGAATCCCCCGGCGGACGCGGTGGTCGAGTACGGCGACCGCGCGGAGCACTGCTGGAGCGGCCACGACCAGGCGTACTGGTTCCGGAGCCTGGAGAAGCGGATCCTGGAGACCGCACCAAAGGGCGCGGACCTCACAAGCTGGCGGTACTGATGCCGGGCGACGGGAGGCTTCAGGCGCGCAGCAATCCCGTCTGTCCAAAGTGGAGGAACATCTGCAATCGCGCGGCGGTTCTGCGTCACCAACAAGCTGAAAGGGGCAGACGCTGACCTCGAGTCGGATCGTGGTTGCCAGGGACGGCAAGCGCCCGACGAACGCGGCCCGCGCGAAGAACGCGCAAGGCGTGACGGTGAACGTCATGGCCGTCCACGATTAGCAGCAGGCAGAACGACAGAGGCATGCGCGAGAGGGGCGAATCGGTCGGCCGAGGCGGCTTGACCCGGTCGGCGCCCGCATAGTAGTGTGGGCTGGTCTTCGGCCCCTCTCGCGCATCCCATGACCCAACCAAGTTCGACCCAGCTCAAGCTCACTCCCCTGGATGCTCAGCATCGCGCCCTCGGCGCCCGGATGATGCCCTTCGCTGGATGGGACATGCCGGTTGAGTATTCCGGACTCTCGAACGAACACCTTGCCGTCAGAAACCGAGCCGGCCTGTTCGACGTGACCCACATGGGGCAGATCGAGATCGCTGGCAAGGACGCACTCGCCGCCGTCCAGTGGATCACCAGCAACGACGCGTCCCGGCTCACAATCGGTCAGGCCCACTACTCGGGACTGATGACGCCGGCTGGCACGTTCGTGGACGATTTGCTGGTCTACCGCTTCGCCGAACAGCACTTCCTGCTGGTCGTCAACGCGTCGAATGTCGACAAAGACTACGCCTGGATCGTCGAGCAGATTCGGCATTGTGGCGACGTCGCGGCCCTCGATACCAGCTCGCGCTACGCGTTGCTTGCGCTGCAGGGACCGATCGCGCGTCAAGTGATGCAGCGGCTCACAAACTTCGATCTGTCGGGCATGAAGTACTACTGGTTTGCTCACGGGGAAGTCGCGGGCGTTCGAGCGACCCTGTCGAGAACTGGATACACAGGCGAGGACGGCTTCGAGGTCTTCGTGCCGCCCAGGCAGGCGCCAGCGGTCTGGAACGCGATTCTCGAGGCGGGCAGGGATGACGGCGTCGTTCCGGTGGGCCTGGGCGCCAGGGATACGCTCAGGCTCGAAGCGGCGATGCGGCTGTACGGCAATGACATCGATGCGGAAACGACGATCCTCGAGGCCGACCTCGAGTGGATCATCGGCTGGAAGAAGGAAGACTTCATCGGCCGCGATGCGTTGCTGCGCCAGAAGGCATCCGGAGTGTCCCGGCGCCTGGTGGGCTTCGAGATGGCGGAGCGGGCGATCGCCAGGCACGGCTATCCGGTGATGATCGGCGGACAGAAGGCTGGCGTCGTGACCAGCGGGACGCAGACGCCCTTCTTGAAGAAGGCGATCGGCATGGCGTACCTCCCGGCCGATCACACCGCCGAAGGCACGGAGTTCGACGTGGAGATCCGCGGGCGAGTGTGCCGGGCTCGCGTGGTTCGGCTCCCGTTCTACAAGCGACCGAAAGGGTGAGCATGTATCCTGCCGACTGCAAGTACACAAAAGATCACGAGTGGATCAAAGTCGAGGGCGGCGTCGCCCGCGTCGGGATTACCGATTTCGCCCAGAAGCAACTGGGTGACGTCGTCTATCTCGACCTGCCTCAGGTGGGTCGCGCGCTGAAGCAGGGCGACGCATTCGGCACGGTCGAGTCGGTCAAGGCGGTATCCGAGCTCTACAGCCCGGTCTCCGGCGAGGTCGTGGCCGTCAACACCGCCCTCGCGGATAAACCAGAAACGGTCAACAAGGATCCGCACGGCAGCTGGATGGTCGAAATCCGCCCGTCGGCGCCCGGCGAGATGGACTCGTTGTTGGCGGTCGCCGAGTATTCAGCGCTCGCGAAGTAGGCTTCCAGCACCATTCCCCCTCGTGACGCCGCCAGCGCCGTGAGGTGAGTCGGCGTCCGGCCGATCCCGCCTGGAGGCGATTCCTGTTCGAGGTCATCCATGAGTCGTGAACTGACAGGCTCGTTTGAGTCCCGCCACCTTGGTCCGCGGCCGCAGGAATGCGACGCGATGCTCAAGACGATTGGCGTGTCGTCGCTCGATCGGTTGATGGACGAGGCGATTCCGCCCGTCATCAGACTCGCCCGGCCATTGGCGCTTCCCGAAGGCGAGAGTGAGTACCGATTCCTCCGCAGGCTCAGGGGCGTGGCCGCGAAGAACAAGCCATTCCGATCGTACATCGGCCTTGGCTACTACGATTGCGTCACGCCAACCGTGATTCTCCGGAACGTGCTCGAGAATCCGAGCTGGTACACGCCCTACACTCCCTATCAGGCCGAAATCGCCCAGGGCCGCCTGGAGGCGCTGCTCACGTTCCAGACGATGATCGAAGATCTCTCGGGCATGCCGATCGCGAACGCATCGCTGCTCGACGAGCCCACGGCAGCCGCCGAAGCCATGACGATGCTCCGGCGCGTGCAGGGAGGGACGCGATCGACGTTTGTGGTGGCGAGCCACTGCTTTCCACAGACCATTGACGTGTTGCGGGGACGGGCCGAGCCGCTGGGGATCGAGCTTGTCGTGGCGGACCTCGACCGGATCGAATTCAACGACCGCGTGTATGGCGTCCTGGTCCAGACGCCCGACGCGCAGGGCGCCTTGCACGATGTCCGCGCACTGATCGAGCGCGCGCACGCCGCCAAGGTGCAGGTCGCGGTGGCGACCGATCTGCTGGCGCTCGCGCTGGTGACGCCTCCGGGAGAGTTGGGCGCCGACGTCGTGCTCGGAAGCGCTCAGCGATACGGTGTGCCGATGGGCAACGGCGGTCCGCATGCCGCCTTTTTCGCGACGCGCGAACAGCACGTGCGGCAGACGCCCGGCAGAATCATCGGCGTGTCGGTCGACGCACACGGCAACCGGGCTTATCGCATGGCGCTGCAGACGCGCGAGCAGCACATCCGGCGCGAGAAGGCGACGTCGAACATCTGCACCTCGCAGGCGCTGTTGGCCACCATGGCGGCCATGTACGGCGTGTACCACGGCCCCGAGGGCATCGTCCAGATCGCGAGGCGAGTACACGCGATGGCCGTCGCCCTCGACACCGGCCTCAAGGCCCTGGGCTGCAGTCAGCGCAACGCCGCGTACTTTGACACGCTCGATGTCGGCATCCCGGCGGCCAGGCGCGATGCGATTCGTGCAGCCGCCATCGACGCCGGAATCAACTTCCGCTACACCGGCGGAGCAGACCAGATCGGGATTGCGCTCGACGAGACGGTGGACGAGTCGGATATCGAAGATATTCGAAAGGTGTTTGCGCGCGGCCTCGGCGCCAGCGCACCCGGTGCGCCCATCGTGATCGCAACAGGTACGCCCGAATGGCCTGCCGCCCTTCGGCGGACATCAGTCATCCTGCAGCACGCGGTGTTCCACATTCACCGCTCCGAAACGGCGATGATGCGCTACCTGAAGAGCCTGGAGCGCAAGGACGTCGGCCTGGATACGTCGATGATCCCGCTGGGCTCGTGCACCATGAAGCTGAACTCGGCCTCGGTGATGGAAGCGGTCACCTGGCCGGAGTTTGGCGGCGTGCATCCGTTCGCGCCGGCCGATCAAGCCGCCGGATACGCGGAAGTGGTGGCCGATCTCGAGGCCGCGCTGCGGGAAGTCACCGGATTCGCGGCCGTCAGCCTTCAACCGAATTCGGGCGCGCAGGGCGAGTTTGCCGGCCTGATGGTCGTTCGCGCCTACCATCATCACCGTGGTCAGGAGCGACGCACGGTGGTCCTGATCCCGTCATCGGCCCACGGCACCAATCCCGCCAGCGCAGTGATGGCCGGCATGCAGGTTGTCGTGGTGGCCTGCGACAGTTTCGGCAACATCGATGTCGCCGATCTCAAGGCGAAGGCTTCGCAGTACAAGGACACGCTGGCGGCGCTGATGATTACGTATCCGTCAACGCACGGCGTGTTCGAGGATGCGGTCATGGAAATATGCGCCGTCATCCACGAACACGGCGGCCAGGTCTACATGGATGGCGCGAATCTGAATGCGCAGCTCGGCCTGACGAGTCCGGGGCTCATCGGCGCCGACGTGTGCCACCTGAATCTCCATAAGACGTTTGCCATCCCGCACGGCGGTGGGGGGCCTGGCATGGGGCCAATCGCGGTCGCCGCGCATCTGGAGCCGTTTCTGCCTGGGCATGCGCTGGCGAAGGTCGGTGGCGCGAAGGGGATTCACGCCATCTCGGGCGCCCCGTGGGGCAGCGCCAGCATCCTGCTGATCTCCTATGCGTATGTCTCGCTGCTTGGCGGGTCGGGCATGACGCAGGCCACGAAGTACGCGATCCTCAACGCCAACTACATCAAGTCGAGACTCGAGGGCGCGTTTCCGGTGCTGTACGCCAACGCCAACGGTCGCGTCGCACACGAGATGATCCTCGACATGCGCACGTTCAAGGCGGCGGGCATCGAGGAAGGCGATATCGCGAAACGGCTGATGGACTACGGCTTCCACGCGCCGACCGTGTCATTCCCCGTGCCGGGAACCCTGATGGTCGAGCCGACCGAGAGCGAGCCAAAGGAGGAACTTGACCGGTTCTGCGACGCGATGCTCGCCATCCGGCAGGAGATCCAGGACGTCGTCATTGGCAACGCCGACCCGAAGGACAACGTCTTGAAGAACGCCCCCCACACGATGGGCGAGGCCACCAGGGACGCGTGGACGCACCCGTATTCGCGGGAGAAGGCGGTGTTCCCGCTGCCGTTCGTGCGCGCCAATAAGTTCTGGCCAAGTGTCGGGCGAATCGACAACCCCTACGGCGACCGCAATCTGATGTGCGCGTGTCCGCCGATTGAGTCGTACGGAGCGTAGGGATTAGGGATCAGCGATTAGCGATCAGGGACTCGGGATTGGCTGGGGCCGCGCGCTGGAGGCCGGGTCTTCCCTTCGGCTGCGCTCAGGGCGGGCAGACCCGGCGGACGGCGCTATTGCACAGGGGCCGGCCGGCGCGTCAACTGGTCGGCTTTCTGCCGGTACGCCTCCAGCAGCCGCTTCGTGATTGGGCCCGGCACGCCGTTGGCGATGATGCGATCGTCCACCCGAACGATCGGCACGATTTCACGAGTTGTGCTGGTCAGGAACACCTCGTCTGCCGCGAACACGTCCTCGTCCAGCAGCACCGCATCTTCGACCCGCACGCCGGCCTCCTGCGCCACGTCCATGATGAAGGCCCGCGTGATGCCGGCCAGCAACCCCTCGGCGAGTCTCGGCGTCTTCGCGACCCCGTGTTTCACCACGAACAGGTTCGACTGCGAGCACTCGGCGATGTCGCCCCGATAGTTGCGCAGGATCGCCTCGAACGCCCCGTGCCGAAGCGCCTCCCGCATCGCCAGGGCGTTATTCAGCAGGTTGTTCGACTTGATGAGCGGATTCACGGAGCCCGGGTGGTTCCGGACGATCGGCACGAGCGACACCTTCACGCCTTGCTCGTAGGCCGACGCCGGCGGGGGAGCGAGCGCCTTCACGATAATCACCAACGAAGACGCTGGCGAGGACGCCGGGTCGTATGAGCCATCGCCGAGACCGCGGGTGACGAGAATCCTGACGTACAAGTTGGCGTTCGACGCGCCACTCCCGGGCCCGTCGGCGAACGCCTTCATCGTGTCGCGAATCGTGCGGTCCAGTCCCGCAGCGTCCACCGGCAGCGGCAGAGCGATCATGTGAGCCGAGGTCTTGAGGCGTGCCAGATGCCGATCGAGGAGGAACAGTTCGCCGTTGTACGTGCGAACCACTTCGTACACCCCGTCGCCGAACAGGAATCCGTGATCGAAGACCGAAATCAGGGCATCCTGCTGACTGCAGATGCGCCCATTGACGTATGCGACAGCTACCATGCTGATGTGCTCCGGTGATGCGTCTTTGACCCGGACTATTCACGAACGCCGCAACACTCCGCCCGCTGTGGTCCCTCTTCGCTCACCACGCCCTGAGTGTCGCGGGTGGGCCAATCCGGTACGGTACCTCTTGTGGTAGAGTGCGCGCAAGACACCCGGTGGCCGCAGCCCATCGGGCCCCACGCCCTGAGCTCACGCGTGTTGCGGTCCACGAAGGCGCGGGGAGCCCCCCATTTGCGGCGGCGAAACGACGGAGCGTTGCGCAACACAGCTTCGTCGAAGGGCAGGTGGTCGGAGTACGTGATGCGCGTGCTGAATGCTCGACAAATGCGTGAGGCCGATCGGCGCACCATTGAGGATCTGGGCATCCCGTCGATCGTGCTGATGGAAAACGCCGGCCGGCAGGTGATCGCCGCAATGGAATCGGCGTTCGGCTCGCTCGCCGGCCGTCGCGTGACCGTGATCTCGGGGCGCGGCAACAATGGCGGCGACGGATTCGTCGTCGCGCGAGGCCTCTGGCAGCAGCAATGCGACGTCATCGTCTGCCTCGTGGGCGGGTCGGGCGACGTGCGGGGCGATGCCCGGATCAACCTGGACATTCTTGGACGACTGGGCGTGCCGGTTATTTCGGTCTCGTCGAACGGGGAGTGGACCGAACACAGCCAGTCCGTCCTCCGCTGCGACGTCGTCGTGGACGCGCTCTTCGGAACGGGACTGAGTGCTCCCCTCAGCGGTCTGCACGAGACGGTCATCGCCGATGTCAATGCGGCAGGCGTGCCGGTTGTCTCGGTCGATCTGCCGAGTGGACTGTCCGCGGATCAGAGCGCCCTGATTGGGCCTGCGATCGCGGCCTCGTTGACGGTGACGCTCGGGGCGCCGAAACTGCCCCTGGTGATGCCGCCCGCCGAGGTGCTTGCTGGCTTCCTCGTGGTGGCCGACATCGGGATTCCACGAGAGGTGCTGGGCGGGGTCGACGGGCCGAGAATCGAGTTTGTGGTCCCTGCCGAAGCGCGCACGCTGGTGCCTCGCAGGGTTGCCGACGCGCACAAAGGCTCCTTCGGCCATGTCTGCGTCGTCGCCGGCTCGCGCGGCAAGACCGGCGCGGCCCACCTGGCCGGGATGGGAGCGCTCAAAAGCGGCGCAGGGCTTGCGACGATCGCGACACCCAAGTCCTGTCTGTCCATTGTCGCGAGGATGGGCGCGGAGTATATGACCGTCGGGCTGGACGACGCTGCGAATGGCTGCGTCACCCGCCGCGCATCGCACACCGTCCTTGGGATCATCTGCGACGTGCTCGCTATCGGCCCAGGCATCGGGACAGGGCCCGGGCCGCGCGCGTTCGTCAAGGACGTGCTGGCCCATTCGAGCAAGCCGCTTGTCGTGGACGCCGACGCGCTCAACGTGCTGGCCGAGGACGCTCGCGGTCTCAGGGCCCGCAGAGACCAGGTCGTGGTGATCACGCCTCACCCTGGTGAGATGGCGCGGCTGATTGGCAGCACGGCAGCTGACGTCCAGCGCGCGCGCATCGAGGTCGCGACCGGTTTTGCCAGAGATCGCGGCGTCATCGTGGTCCTGAAAGGCCACCGGACGGTCGTGGCGGCGCCCGATGGCCGGGTATTCATCAACTCCAGCGGCAACCCCGGGATGGCGACCGGGGGCAGCGGTGACGTGCTGACCGGCGTCATCGCGGCATGGTTGGCCCAGATGGCCGACCCGGTGGATGCGTGCCGCCTGGCGGTCTACCTGCACGGCGCAGCCGGCGACATGGCTGCCAGCAGTGAGGGCCAGGTGGCGATGACGGCCGGCGACATGCTGAGGTATCTCGGCGAGGCGGAACTGGCGCTGACGGCTTCGGCAGCACCTGCTGCCCGGCTCAGATGACGCGCGTCATCATCACGCAGACCGAAGCCGAGACCTCCGCGATCGGCCGCCAACTCGGGCCCACACTCTCGGTCGGCGCGACCATCCTGCTCCGTGGCGAACTGGGCGCCGGCAAGACGGCATTCGTGCGAGGGCTGGCAGAAGGGCTGGGCCTTGCCACCGATGAAGTGAGCAGTCCGACCTTCACGCTGATTCAGGAATACCGCGGCGCGCTGCCGCTCTTCCACGTGGATCTGTACCGGATCTCGTCAGCAGAAGCGGAAGACCTGGGCCTCGAGGAGTTGAGCGAGCAGGGCATTGTCGCGATTGAGTGGGCGGAGAAGCTGTCGCGCGCACCGGACGGCGCCGTCGCGGTGCAGATTGAAGATCTGGGCGGCGACACGCGCCGGCTGACGATCGTCACACCGGACTAGCATCGTCCGGGTCTAACGTTCCGCGCTGCGGCAGTGTGCGAGTCGAAGGGCTACTCCGATCGATAGTTCGGCGCTTCCTTGGTGATGACGACATCGTGCACGTGGCCTTCGCGGACACCAGCCGGCGTCACGCGAATCATGCGCGCGTTTTGCTGGAGCAGCGCCACCGTGCTGCAGCCGACGTAGCCCATGCCGGCCCTGAGGCCGCCCACCAGTTGATGGATGACGCCGGAGACGGAGCCACGATGCGGAACGCGGCCTTCAATGCCTTCTGGAACAAGCTTCTCGGATGCGCCAGCCGCCTCCAGGTCGAAGTCGTCCTGGAAGTAGCGGTCGCGGCCGCCTTTCCTCATGGCGCCGATTGAGCCCATGCCGCGGTATTCCTTGAAGCTGCGACCCTGATACAGCACGACCTCGCCCGGGCTTTCGTCGGTGCCCGCCAGCAGGCCGCCGACCATCACGCAACTGGCGCCGGCCGCCATCGCCTTGGTGATGTCGCCCGAGTAGCGGATGCCGCCATCCGCGATAATCGGCACGCCCGCCGCACGGCCCACCGCGGAGCAATCCAGGATGGCGGTGATCATCGGCACGCCAATGCCGGCAATCACCCGCGTCGTGCAGATGGATCCGGCCCCGATGCCGACCTTGACGGCATCCACTCCCAGATCAATAAGGTCCCTGGTCGCCTGGCCCGTCGCCACGTTACCGGCGACCAAATCAACGTCCGGGTATCTCCGGCGCAGCTCCTTGACCGTATCCATCACCCTCTGCGCGTGGCCGTGCGCGGTATCGACCACCAGGACGTCAACATGCGCGTTGACCAGGGCTTCGGCGCGATCGAGCGTGTCGGCAGCCACACCAACGGCCGCGCCCACGCGCAGCCGGCCGAGGCCATCCTTGCTGGCTGCCGGAAACTTGATCACCTTCTGGATGTCCTTGACCGTGATGAGGCCCTTCAGCATGAATTGGTGGTCGACGACGAGCAGTTTCTCGATCTTGTGCCGATGCAGGATTGCCCGAGCTTCATCGAGCGTGGTGCCAACCGGAACGGTGATCAGGTTCTCGTGGGTCATCACCGACGAGATGGGGCGGTCCACATTCGTTTCGAAGCGCAAGTCCCGGTTGGTGAGGATGCCAACCAGCTTGCCTTCCTTGGAGCCGTCCTCGGTGATCGGCACCCCGGAAATCCGGTACTTCGTCATCAGCGCAAGCGCCTCATAGATCTTATGCGTGGGCGAGAGCGTGATCGGATTGACGATCATGCCGCTTTCCGAGCGCTTGACGAGATCGACCTCGGACGCCTGCTCCTCGATCGTCAGGTTCTTGTGGATGAACCCGAGGCCGCCGTGTTGCGCCATCGCAATGGCCAGCCGGGATTCGGTCACCGTGTCCATCGCGGCACTGGCGACGGGCACGTTCAGGCGGATGTTGCGCGTGATCCGCGTGCTGACATCGACCTCATTGGGCAGGACCTGCGAGCGCCACGGCACCAGCAGCACGTCGTCGAAGGTGAGTGCGGTCACCGGTTCGCTGCCAGCGTGCATCATGCCTGCGGTCACCGAGTTCAGATCCATGCCTCATCCTCCCCAGACAGCCAACTCCCGCGGCGTCGATATCGTCAGTTTAGCGCTCCGTGGCACTTCTTGAACTTCTTGCCGCTGCCGCAGGGACACGGCTCGTTGCGGCCGATCTTGGGCTCGTCGCGTCGCACGGTCGTGATCGGCGCATCGTCTCCGCCGGTGCGGGCCGGCCTGGGCGCGTCACCCGCTCCAACGGCGGCGCGGGCCGGGGATCGGCCGAAGAAACCGGCGTCGCCGCCCGGGGCGCTCAACGTCAACGGTGCGGCGCGCCGGCTGGCAGGCCGTCGAACGTCTGTCCCGCCATCGTCAGACGCGACCGGCTTCAGCCAGAAGAGGTACTGCACCGTCTCGTCGTCGATCCTGGCCTTCATGTCCTGGAAGAGCGCGAAGCTCTCTTTTTTGTACTCGACTAGGGGATCGCGCTGCCCGTAGCCCCGGAGGCCGATGCCTTCTTTGAGATGATCCAGGCTGTACAGGTGATCTTTCCACTGCGCGTCAACGATCTGCAGCATGATGTCGCGTTCGACGCGCTGGAGCAGTTCGTCGCCAATCGTCGCGACCTTGTCCTGATATCGCTGGCTGACGCGCGACCACAACTGGTCGCGCATGCCCCCGGCCGAGTTCCCGGAAAAGTCGAGCGCCGCCGTCTCGGCGGCATCCAGGGCAAACGCCCTGGTGGTTTCGCGCTTGAGCGCGTCGAGATCCCAGGTGTCTGGTTCCTGGGCCTCGGCGCAATACGTATCGATGAGGCCGTCCAACACGTCCTCGGCGAGGCGCATCAGGTACGCCCGGCTGTCAATCACTTCGCCTTCGTCGACGCGAATCCGCCCTTCGAGCAGCTCTCGACGCAGCGCGTAGATGTTCTCGCGCTGCTTGTTCATCACGTCGTCGTACTCAAGCAGGTGTTTGCGGATGGAGAAGTTCTGGCCTTCGACCTGTTTCTGGGCCCGTTCGATCGCCCGGGTGACCATCCCGTGCTCAATCGGCACGCCTTCTTCCATGCCCAGGCGCTCCATCAACCCGGAAATACGGTCGGATCCGAAGATGCGCATCAGGTCGTCTTCGAGCGACAGGTAGAATCGCGACGAACCCGGATCGCCCTGGCGGCCGGCGCGCCCGCGCAGCTGATTGTCGATGCGCCGCGCCTCATGGCGCTCGGTGCCGATGATGTGCAGCCCGTCGTTGGCAACGACCTTCTCGTGTTCGGCGACCGTCACATCGCGGAAGTTCGCATAGAGCCGCTCCCAGTCCGGTCGCTTGACCCGGTAGAACCCGACGAGGTGATAGAAGTAGACGAACTCCTCGTCGTCGATGAACTTCTCCTCGCCCTTTGGCAGCCGCTCGGCCAGATCGTCGGCCAGGGCGCGCTGGCGCGCCATGAATTCCGCATTGCCGCCGAGCAGAATGTCCGTGCCGCGGCCGGCCATGTTGGTGGCAATCGTCACCGCCCCGAACCGGCCTGCCTGCGCGACGATCTCGGCTTCCTGGGCGTGGAATTTCGCGTTCAGGACCACGTGCTTGACGCCGCGCCGGCGGAGCATTCCGGCGAGCTTCTCCGACTTCTCGATGGAGACCGTGCCGACCAGCATCGGCTGATTCTTCTCCTGCCGCTCGATGATGTCCGCCACGATCGCGTCGTACTTCTCAGCGGCCGTCCGGTAGATGAGGTCCGGCAGTTCTTCGCGCCTCAATACGCGATTGGGCGGAACGACGACGACTTCGAGGTTGTAGATCTTGGCGAATTCCTCGGCTTCGGTTTCCGCCGTGCCGGTCATGCCGGAGAGTTTGGTGTACTTCCGGAAGTAGTTCTGGAAGGTGATCGTCGCGAGCGTCTGATTCTCGCGCTCGATCTTCACCTTTTCCTTCGCCTCGACCGCCTGGTGCAACCCGTCGCTCCAGCGCCGTCCCGGCATCAGGCGCCCGGTGAATTCGTCAACGATGACGACCTCGCCGTCCTTCACCATGTAGTCGACGTCGAGCTTGAACAGCGAGTGGGCGCGCAGACCCTGGTTGATGTGGTGGAGCAGCGGCATGTTGATCGGGTCGTACAGTCCGCCCGGCTGGATGCGGTGCGCCAGCAGTTTCTCGCACTTGGCCATGCCGCTCTCGGTGAGCGTCACGGTTTTGTGCTTTTCGTCCACCAGGAAATCGCCGGTTGCTTCGAGTGCTTCTCGCTCTTCGGCCTTCGCGTCACCGCGCGTCACGGCACCCGGTGTCAGTTTCGGAATCACCCGGTCGACTTCGTAGTACAGGTCGGTCGACTGTTCCGCCGGCCCCGAGATGATGAGCGGCGTCCGCGCCTCGTCTATCAGGATGCTGTCCACCTCGTCGACAATCGCGAATCCGTGGCCCCGCTGGACGTAATGGGCCAGGTCGAACTTCATGTTGTCGCGGAGGTAGTCAAACCCGAACTCGTTGTTGGTGCCGTACGTGATGTCGCAGGCGTAGCTGTGCTGCCGTTCCTGGTCGTTGAGTTCGTGCTGAATGACGCCGACGCTCATCCCGAGAAAGCGGTAGATCCGCCCCATCCATTCCGAATCGCGCCGGGCGAGGTAGTCGTTGACCGTGACGACGTGGACGCCCTTGCCCGCCAGGGCATTGAGATAGGCGGCCAGCGTCGCCACCAGCGTCTTGCCTTCGCCCGTCTTCATCTCGGCAATCAGGCCGCGATGCAGCACCATGCCGCCGATCAGCTGGACGTCGAAATGCCGCATGTTCAGCGTGCGCCGGCCCGCCTCGCGGACGGCGGCGAACGCGTCCGGCAGCAGATCGTCGAGCGTTTCGCCCTGCGCCAGCCGCTCCCTCAACAGGGCGGTCTGCCCCTGCAGTTCACTGTCGGTGAGGGCGCGAACGCGCTCTTCTCGCGCGTTGATCTGGGTGACAAACGGCGTCAACTGCTTGAGCGTTCGCTCGTTCTGGGTGCCGAAAATCTTGGCCAGGAGGGTATTGATCATGTAGGGATCGCGCGCACCGGGGGTATCCGGTGATTGTAGGTAACCGGCCGCGGATCCGTCAAGGAACCGGCGGCTGGCGACACGATGGCGAATCAGGTCAGCGGGGGGAGCGGAGCAACTGGATCGGGTTGATGGCCTGCCCGTTCGTCAAGACTTCGTAGTGCAGGTGCACGCCGGTCGTGCGCCCGGTGGCGCCGACGTAGCCAACCACATCGTTCCGCCGAACCGTTGCGCCGACACTGGCGGCAAACGCCGCCAGGTGGCCGTAGCGGGTCTTGATCCCGAAGCCGTGGTCGATCACCAGCAGGTTGCCGTAGTTCCCGTTCCACGAGGCGCTCTCGACGACCCCGTCGGCCGTCGCGACGACGGGCTTGCCGCGGTCGGTCGAAATGTCGAGGCCCAGGTGATACCCGGGATCTCCGGTGAGCGGATCGGCCCGTTCGCCATAGCCCGCGGTGACCCAGCCGACAGCTGGCCAGATGGAGGGTGTCGCAGCGGCCAACGCCTCACGCCGTTCCACATCGGTTCGCACTACCCGGAGCTGGCTCTCGAGCCGGCCGAGCACGTTACGGAGCAGTCCAAATGTGTCTTCCGGGGACGATAGGGCCGAGGCGAGGAGCGATGGCGGCAGAGCCGTCGTCCCGCCACCCATCGCGCGCGACCTGATCATCGCCGGCAGCTTCTGCATCGCCTTCGCGACGTCAGGATCAAGCGCCGAGCGAGTGCCCAGCTCGTCGATCACGCCCTGAAGCGACGTGAGCTGCGTCGTCAGTTCACCGGTTGCCGCGCGGTAGCTGGCGTTTTCCACCTCGAGGGCCACGGTATTCGAGCGCAGGGCGTACAACTCGGCCACGGTGCCCCATCGAATCCCCAAACCAACCAGTACCGGAAGGGCGAACAGGAAGCCAGCCGTCCCGAGCGTCCAGCCGAGTTTCACGGAGAACCGCCGGCCCACGCCCGATGCGCGGTCAACGACGACGAGAGTGTAGCGGCGGGACAGGAATCCTGGCATCAGCCTCGTCTCTGGCGGGCGCTTTGACGATCGCCCCCGGGACAGCGTTCTCGGTGCCGGCACAGAGTAGCCCGGTCCGAGGATACGGATACCGGACTGTACCATACGAATCTTTGGCTGGGAAGGTCGCAGGAGATTGCAGGCGAAGATAGGGCGAAGCGCGTGCTGACACCTGTCGGGCCGACGAGACGGGGGAAGACGTGGCTATTGAGGGTCCTTGCGCCGCGGGGCGTACCAGAAGTCGAGCAGCCGGCGATCGCGCAGCGCCCCGGTCCCGGCCCAGGCAAGTCTGATCAGACTGCCCAGCATCTCGAGGAGGGTGTAGGTCCGGAACTTCCGGCCAGACGTGAGCACGGTGTTGCGCAGAATCGTGAATGGCCCCTGTCGCTTCAGCGCCTGGCTCAGCGCGACCTCCTCTGACGCGAACAGGCGTTCATCGAAGCCCCCGGCCGCATCGAAGGCGCGACGCGTGCAGAACAGGAAGCAGCCGTAGGCCACCCGAGCGTGCCGCATGAGCCACGCGAACACGGGTGCGGCCACCTTGACGTATGCCGGAATGGGTTCGTCAAAGCGGACGCCGACGCCGCCGCCAACGGCACCATCGCGAATCGTCGCGACCACGGCGAGAATCACGGCGGCATCAATCAGCGTGTCGGCATCGACAAAGACGAGGATGTTGCCACGGGCAGCAGCCGCGCCGGCGTTGCGCGCCGCCGCGATCTGGCGGCGCTCCGTATTCACGACCTGCGCGCCCGCGGAGGCGGCCACTGCGGCAGTCCGGTCATCCGAGCCATCATCGACGACGATGACTTCGTAGTGGACGCCCGCGGAGCCGGCGGAGTTCTGCACACATCGAATCGTAGTGTCGATCCGCGATTCTTCGTCGTGTGCGGGGATGATGAACGACAGCAGCAGGCGCTCGGTCGTGGTCAACGGCCGTCCGACACGGAGCCGCCTGTCCGCCGTTCCCGCTCCAGCAGGACCGCGATCGTGCTCATGGCGACGGCGGCCACTCCGCTCATCCACAGCGGCACCTGCGCCCCTGCCACCGTCACCTCAACCTGAAGAACCACTCGCGCCACGTGAGCCACCGCGATCAGCACGAACATCGCAACGGCGATCCGAGTAACCGGCTTCATGAAGACCTCCTCTTGGCGCGCCACTGAAAACGCGGCAGGGGAATACGGCCGCGCGCGCCGAACAGCACCCCCTCCAATTCCAGCCGCAACCGTTGTTCGGATTCGGATCCTGGCACGCCGCGGCGACTGATCTCTCCGCGGGCATTCACCACCCGATGCCAGGGGACGGCAGCGTGGTCGGGCAGCCCGTACAGCGCGTAGCCGACCTGGCGGGCCATCTTGCCGAGCCCGGCCAGATCAGCGATTTGGCCGTACGTGGCCACGCGTCCGCGCGGGATCCGTTGCACGGTCGCATACACGCGAGGGTTGCGGCCCTTCACCAGCGGATCATACAGCCGCTCCCGGGTCAGCGTGTGGCCGTGATCGTGTCTTCTTCCAGTGCGGCCCGAAGGCGGCGCCCTGCGGGTCCATGGGCATGACTCTCAGATGGGGTTCGGCCAGAGCGTTCGCCTGAGCCCGGGCGCGCGAGTCCGGCACAGCTGTCCGCCACCGTTGTGCAGCCTACGATATCAGCCGGTATTGCAGCGCCTCGGCCAGGTGCTCCGATTCCACATCGGCGGCGCCGGCGAGGTCCGCGATGGTCCGCGCGACGCGCAGGACGCGGTCATGCGCGCGGCCGCTGAGCGCCAGCCGTCGGATGGCCGCGTCCAGCAACGCTCTGCCATCGGCATCGAGTCTTGCGTAGCGCCGCAGCATGCGCCCTTTGAGCAGCGAGTTGAGCCGAACGCCGGTTTCGCCACTTCGCGCGGCCTGACGTTCGCGCGCCCGAAGCACGCGCTCTCGAATCACCGCTGACGACTCCTGTGGCCGCTCGTCGCCGAGCACATCAGGCGGCACCCAGGGCACATCCACACACAGGTCGATCCGATCGAGGAGCGGACCCGAGATCCGCCCTGTGTAGCAATCCCGCTGGAGGGGCGTACATCGGCACACGCGCACGGGATGCCCGGCGTACCCGCACTTGCACGGGTTCATGGCGCCGATGAGCAGCACCCGGGCCGGGAACTCAGCCGAACGCGCCGCCCGCGCGATGCGGATGCAGCCTTCTTCGAGGGGCTGCCGCAGCACTTCGAGGGCGCGGCGGTCGAACTCGGGCATCTCGTCGAGAAAGAGCACTCCGTTGTGCGCCAGGCTCAACTCCCCGGGGCGAGGCAGCTTTCCGCCGCCGACCAGTGCCACGTCCGAGATCGTGTGATGGGGCGCGCGGAAGGGCCGGGCGGTGAGCAGACCCGACCCCGGTGACAGCAGGCCGGCCACCGAGTGGATCGACGTCGATTCGAGGGATTCCTCGTCGGAGAGCGGCGGCAGAATTCCGGGCAACCGGCGGGCGAGCATGGTCTTGCCGCTGCCCGGAGGACCGACGAGCAGCAGGCTGTGTTCGCCAGCGGCTGAAATCTCCAATGCCCGTTTGGCTAGAGCCTGTCCCCGAACGTCAGCAAGATCGCCCCAGTCGTCGATGGCGGAATCTGTCCGCGGCCGGGATGTGGCCGCCGCCTCGGCGGGCAGCTCGTGGCCATTGAGCGCGTCGACGGCGGCCACCAGTGTCGCCACCGGTTGCGTCTGGATGCCTCCGACCACCCGAGCTTCCGCGGCGTTGTTCGCCGGCACGACCACCCGGGCGCATCCCGCCCTCCGAGCGGCGATCGCGACCGGCAGCGTGCCGCGCGCCGCCTGAATGGTGCCATCGAGCGAGAGTTCGCCAATGACGACGGTGTGATCGATGGCGCGCTCCGAGACGATGCCCGTGGCGGCCAGCACACCGAGGGCGATCGGCAGGTCGAATGACGATCCGATCTTCGGCACGTCTGCGGGGCCCAGATTGACCGTCACGCGTTGGTCCGGAAACGGAAAGCCGGAATTGCGGATCGCCGTGCGGACCCGGTCGCGGCTTTCGCGGACGCTGGCATCCGGAAGACCAACCATCGTGAAGCCCGGGAGGCCCGACGACACGTCCACCTCAACCTGGACGATCGTGGCGTCGATGCCGACAACGGCGGCGCTGAGGAGCGTGGCGAGCACGAGTGGCGGAAGTGCAAGCCACGGGCCGCAGACGCGCGCCACCGAGGTGTCTGATTCGTCAGTGATTACGCCGAATCGACAGACGAGCCCATCGACTGGTCGCAAATTCTGCCACCGTCTGGAGTCCCGCACGTGGCAGCAATTGCAGTTCTGGTAACGCGAGCCGTCATTCCCGCGAACGCGGGAATCCAGGCCTGGACCACGGCTTCCGCCGGGATGACGAGCATTCGCTTCGCCCGCCAACATGACGCCGGAACAACAGGTTCAGGGGCGCCAGCCGCCCGAGTCCTGGCGGCTCGTGTAGATCGTGAGTCGTTCGCCGGGCGTGATGCGGTCGCTCTTGAGACCATTCCACGAGCGGATGTGTGCCACTGTCGTGTGAAACTGCTGCGCGATCGAATAGAGCGAGTCGCCTTTCCGCACGTAGTAGGCGACCTTGACGCGGTCGGCGGTGTCTGACGCCGAGGGAGCCGCGCGGGCCGGAGCCGGCGGGGCAGGTGCCGCAGTAGATTCGGGCCGGGCGGTTCTCAACGCCAACAGCGGGCTTGGCGCCAGCGGGATCACCAGCTTCTGCCCCGGCGCCACCGCCGACCTCACAGTCAGGTAGTTCGCCTCGGCCAGGTACGTCCGCCGCACACCCAACTTGTTCGCGATGGTGGTCAGCGACTCGCCGCGACGCACGGTGTACCACTGGAGCGGCGCCAGTTCCTCCGGCGGTACCTCGCGTATCCGCTGCTCGACGGTCTGGGCCGTGCCCTTCGGCACGCGCAGCAGATACGCCTCGCCCTTCACGTTGACAGGCGTCGTATACCGCTGCAGCTCAGGATTCAGCCGCTGAATGTCGTCGAGCGACACGCCGGCCCATTCGGCAATCCTGCGGAGATCGACCGGTCCCGGCAACGACACCGTCTCGTACTCGGGTGGCGCGACGGGCTCAAAGGTAAAGCCATACTGCGCCGGATTGCGGGCGATGACGATTGACGCCAGCACCATCGGCACGTACTCGCGGGTTTCCCGCGGCAGCGGCGGCGACGCCTTTTCGGCCAGCGCCCAGAAATCGGACTGCCCCTTGCGCTTCACGGCGCGCTGAATGTAGCCGGGGCCGCCGTTGTACGACGCCAGCGCAAGGTGCCAGTCGCCATCGAACATCTCGCCGAGCCACTTCAGGTACTTTGCGGCGGCCAGCGTCGCCTTTTCGGGATTCGATCGCTCGTCGATGTACCAGTTCTGCGTGAGCCCCTGGGAGGCGGCGGTGCCCCTCATGAGCTGCCAGAAGCCTTTGGCTGATGCGCGCGACAGCGCGTCGGTTCTGAACGCGCTCTCGACGATCGGGATATAGGCCAGATCGAGCGGCAGCCCCTGCGATCGGAGCGTATTCTGGATCATCGGGAGGTAGGGTATGCCGCGTTGCAGCGACGACTGGAACCAGTCGCGCAGCCGTCCCTGGAACGCCTCGATCCACGAGAGGACTTTGCCATTGAGCGGAATGGAGACATCGTGGATCGTGGCCTGCAGATCGGCGGCGACCGCCTCGCGGATTTCCGATTTCGACGCGGGTGTGTCTGGCGCGGGCTGGTCGAGCAGCTGGTCGATGGATGCGGGCACGGTCGGCTTCTCGGCGAAGCCGTCACCTTCGGCCAGCGCCCGCATCTCAAAGGCGCTGATCCGATCGACCAGTCGATCGAAATGCTCCTGAAGGCGGCGGTTGGATCGAGCCCCGGACGGGGTCTCCAGCAGGAGATCGATGGCGGCGTCGAACTCGACTTTCGCCCGGCTGAGGTGGCCGAGTTTCAGCTCCGCGGTACCGGCGTCGCACATGGATTGCGATTGCGCGATGAGCAGATCGACTGGGTCCGGCGCCGGAGCTGGCGGTGGAGGCCCGGGCGTCGTCGCCGGTGCCGCCACCGCGGGCGGTAGTGCCGGCTGCGGCGTTGCCACTGGCGGCCGGCTCGCCATCGCGCCGCCGCAGGCCACGGCCAGCAACCCCGCTACCGCCGCGCTACCGCCGCGCAGCCAGAGTCGTCGGTGCATCAACACATCCGGAATCGTCGTGGAGCCCTCGCGATCGAAGACCGCAGGCAGACGCGGGCCACGTTAACACGCAGATTGCGAGGCGGTCAACGCAACCTCACGCAACCTCACGCGCGTCAACACTGGCAGCGGCCGGTGCCTGCCGCCTGCAGGCGCCTGACGGGTTGCCTGTACGGGTGGCGACAGGTATCATCCCCTAGTCGAGGCTTGGATCCGTTTCTGAACTGGTGAACCGAACATGCGAAGACTGATCGTCCTGGCCGGCATGGTGTGTCTGGTCGCCGCCTGCGGCAGCAAGAAGGACACCGCCGCGCCGCTTGGCTCCGCGACCTTGGCGCTCAATCACATCAAGATTCCCCTCGGGAGCCCGGTTGAGCTGACCTATCGATTCGAACTCGCGCCCGGCGCCACGTTGGGCAAGGACTACTGGGTCCTGGCCCACTTCCTCGACGCGAATGAGGAGCTGATGTGGACCGACGATCACAAGCCGCCCGTTCCGCCGACGCAGTGGAAACCCGGTACGCCCGTCGAGTACAAGCGAACCATCTTCATCCCGCTTTATCCGTATATCGGCGAAGCGACCGTCACGATCGGCCTGTACATGCCTGGCACCAACGAGCGCGTGCCGCTGTCGGGCCAGTTGGTGGGGCAGCGGTCGTATCGCGTGGCGACGATCCAGCTCCAGCCGCAGACCGACAACATCTTCCTCGCGTTCCTCGATGGCTGGCACGGTCCCGAGGTGGCGTCGCAGAATCAGTTCATCGAATGGCAGTGGACGCGGAAAGACGCGACGATTCGCTTCCGCAATCCGCGGCGCAACGCCACGTTCTATCTGCATTACGATGGCATGCCCAAGGTCTTTCCGACGCCCCAGACCGCGACGATCTCCATCGGAGACACTGTGATCGACTCGTTCCAGGTGGCCACCGCCGACGAACAGATCCGGCGGATTCAACTCAAGGCCGCGCAGTTCGGGAACGACGATATGGTCGTGGCGCGCATTTCGCTCGATAAGTCGTTCGTGCCGGCGATGGTCACGCCGGGCAGCCGCGACTCCCGCGAACTCGGCATCCGGGTGTTCCACGCGTTTATCGAGCCCCAGTAGCGAACACGCCCGGCGGGTCTCGGGATTCCCCTGGTGCTGCACCCCTCGCGAGTGCAGCCGTCCTTTCTGCGTCCGACGCAGTCTAAGGGACTGGATGTCGGCTCGGGAGATCGCGCGGACAGGCCGACGCCTGTGCGGCGACCTGCTATAATCGAGTCGCGGGTCTGGACCGCGCTAATTATCTGACTCTCCATGGGTTGCGATGCAATATCGCTGCAGGCTGGGAACGCAGACGGGCGAAATCGTGGAACAGTTCCACGTGGCCGACAACGAGCCGGGCCTGCGGCACGACCTCGAGCAGAAGGGCTTCTGCGTCATCGCGCTGCAGCCGAAAAGCGCGTTCGCGCGATTCTCGCTGCCGGTCGCGCGGCGCAAACGCATTCCGACCCGCGACTTCCTCGTGTTCAACCAGGAGCTGGCTTCGCTGCTCAAAGCCGGCATGCCTCTGGTCCAATCCCTCGACATCCTGCGCAGCCGGGTCATTCACCTCACGTTCCGTTCCGTGCTCGATGCGGTGTACGAACGCGTCAGGGCCGGCAGTTCACTCTCGGACGCGTTTGCCGAACACGGCGACCTGTTTCCCGGCGCGTACACGGCATCACTGCTTGCCGGGGAAAAGAGCGGAAGCCTCGAAGGCGTGCTTCGCCGGTACGTGAGCTACATCAAAGTGGTGGGCGTCGTGAAGCGCCGGACGATCTCCGCCCTTGTGTATCCGGCGGTGCTCATCACGCTCGCGCTGGTCGTCGTCTCCATCATCGTGCTGAAAGTCGTGCCGGAGTTTTCG
>Ga0315278_10000464_pt1 | contig 35612 bp, 33 predicted proteins | sample YL17G06_0_MG_FD_203880 | JGI IMG/M metagenome (GOLD analysis project Ga0315278, IMG submission 203880) | Sediment microbial communities from Yellowstone Lake, YNP, Wyoming, USA - YL17G06_0 | ecosystem: Environmental > Aquatic > Freshwater > Lake > Sediment | place: USA: Wyoming | collected... | reverse complement strand
CGGTAATTGACTTTCCGTGAGCCTCAAGCCCCTCCATATCAGCAAATCTTGCCGCCCGCTTTCCGTATTTCTGCAGGGACTCTTTTGAGAAGAAAAGAACACTGCTTCGCTTCATAAAGTCATAAACACCCAGGGGAGATGAAAATCTTGCCGTTCCCCCTGTGGGGAGGATGTGATTAGGCCCGGCCATATAATCTCCGAGGGTCTCCGGTGTATTGTGCCCCAGAAAAATGGCGCCGGCGTGTTTTATTTTAGCCAGTATTTTCTTCGGGTTCCTGACCATCAATTCCAGATGCTCCGGGGCGAACCGGTTGGCGATTCTTGTCGCCTCATCAATATCTCTGGTTACAATAATTGCGCCGAAGTCTGTGAGAGCGCGTGAGGCAATGGCTTTTCTTTTCATGCCATTTAATTGAAGGGCAGCTTCAGAAGCCACCTTCCTGGCCAAGGCTTCATACGGGGTGAGAAGAATGGCGCTTGCCATTTCATCATGTTCCGCCTGGGCAAGGAGATCGGCAGCGATATAAGAGGCATCTGCCGTTGCGTCCGCTATGATGAGAATCTCGCTGGGGCCGGCGGCCATGTCGATGCCGCACCAGCACCACTGGTAAACCATCATCTTGGCAGCCGTTACATAAGCGTTGCCGGGGCCGACGATCTTATCCGCTCTTGGTATCAGCTCCGTGCCGTTTGCAAGAGCGGCTATGGCCTGGGCGCCTCCTATCTTGAATATACGCGTGACGCCGCCAAGCTTTGCAGCGGCAATTATCAAGGGATTCACTCTTCCGTCTTTTGCGGGTGTAACCAGGATGATTTCCGGAACGCCCGCGATCTTTGCTGGCACAGCGGCCATTATCACGGTAGAGGGATACGAGGCAAGACCTCCAGGGGCATAGATGCCGACGCGCTCCAGGGGCGATATTCGCTGTCCGAGTTCAATGCCCGCTTCATCACAGTAAGACCAGTTTTTAATTACCTGTCTCTCATGGAATTTTTCCACACGCTTCGCTGAAAGCTTGAGGATCGCAAGCTCTTCCGCTTTGACCGCAGCTACGGCTTTTTTTATTTCGGCAGAAGTTACTTCTATCGTATCCGCAGTCGGCATCCACTTATCAAACTTTTTCGTATATTTAAAAAGGGCTTTGTCCTTTCTCTTGCGGACATCATCCACAATGACTTTCACCTGTTTCCAGATGTCCTCATTGAACCCGCCGCGATTCTTAATCTTCCGGAATATGTTCTCGAAGCTGGCTTGGTCAGTGCGGATAATTCTCATCTTAGCCGGAAACCCTTTTTATATTGGCGCCTATGGCAGAGAATTTCTTTTCGATTTCCTGATATCCCCTGTCTATATGATAAACCCTGGATAGTTCCGTTGTCCCTTCCGCCGCCAATCCCGCGAGGATCAGGGAAGCGGAGGCCCGGAGGTCCGTGGCCATGACCGGCGCCCCTTTGAGTTTCGGGATTCCCTTTACCATGGCGCTGTTTCCATGAATCAGAATATCGGCTCCCATCCTCATCAATTCACTCACATGCATGAATCTGTTTTCAAAAACTGTCTCTGTTATGACGGAGAGGCCGTTGGCCACCGACATTAAGGACATCATCTGGGCCTGCAAGTCAGTGGGAAATCCCGGGTAGGGGAGCGTTTTTATATCAACGCTTTTTATCTTTTTCTTAGCCGCGGCTCTGATGCCTCCATCGAAGGGGGTGATTTCCATTCCGGCATCTCTCAGCTTTTGGGTCAGCGCATCGACGTGAACGGCTTCACATCCCATTATTCTGACATCTCCACCCGTCATGCCCACGGCTATCATGAAAGTGCCTGCCTCGATCCGGTCCGGAATAACGGCGGCTTCGACGGGGTGCATTTGCTCGACACCGTCTATCCTGATTATGTCTGTGCCGGCTCCGGTGATCTTCGCCCCCATGCCGTTCAAGACATCGGCCAGATTGACGACTTCGGGCTCTCTGGCAGCATTTTTCAGAAGTGTAGTTCCATCAGCAAGACAGGCGGCCATCATGATATTTTCCGTTCCTGTTACAGTAGGAATGTCAAAGTAAATAGTGGCGCCCTTCAATCTTCGTGCCTTCGCCTCCACGTAGCCATCTCTCAGTTCCACTTCTGCACCTAAATCCTGGAGGGCTTTTATATGAAGATTGACCGGCCTGGCTCCTATGGCGCATCCCCCCGGAAGAGAGACCCTTGCCATGCCCAATCTTGCTACGAGCGGTCCGAGGACGAGGACGGATGCCCTCATGGTCTTGACGAGATCATATGGGGCCTCACAATTATTGATGCCTTCTGTATTGATCCTTACAGTCCCTTCTCCTTCAATTTTGGCCCCTAAATTTCCGAGAAGTTTCTTGATCGTCTTGATGTCAACAAGATTGGGAACATTGAAAAATGTGCTCCAGCCTGGCGCCAAAAGCGATGACACCATGACGGGAAGAGAGGCATTCTTGGCCCCACTGATCTGGACATCGCCGCGGAGCTTCTCGCCGCCAACTATAATAATCTTATCCACCGGTCGTCACTCTCCTTGCGATAGCAACTCGTTCTATGCCTGCATAGTCGCCCCTGAAAGCAATACTGTCATAAAGGTTGGATTCATTCAACATATATTCAACCATCTCTTTTTGTCCAGCTCCTATTTCCATGAAAGACCAGCCTCCCGGCTTTAGATAGATGCCTCCTGCCTTGATGATCTCCCTGTGAAATGCAGTTCCATCAGCGCCGGAAAGCAGCGCCAATTCCGGCTCAAAATCTCGAACCCCTGAGGGCAGGCAGTCATATTCCTCTTTCGATATATAGGGGGGATTGGAAACTATAATATCAAATTTTCCTGACACAGGTTCAAATAAATTTCCCGATAGAAAAGAAATTTGATTTGCGACATCATTGAATTGTGCATTCCTCGAAGCTACCTTAATTGCATCCTGTGAAATGTCCGTGGCTATGATTTGCGCGTTCTTTAGCTCGTGTGCCAGCGAAACGCTTATTGCCCCGCATCCCGTGCCGATTTCCAGGATTCTTAGATTTCCTGCTTTCATGCCTGCACAAAGCTTTAGCACCTCTTCAACAAGAATTTCTGTTTCCGGCCGCGGCACGAGCACATGTTTGTTGACTTCGAAAGGAAGCGACCAGAACTCCTTTCTCCCCACTATATAAGCAACCGGCTCTCCACACCTTCGCCGTTCAATGCATCGCCGAAATTCTTGAAGTTCATTTTCTGTTAATGATTGTTCACTATCGATATGAAAATGCGTCCGATCCTTTTTCAAGCAAGCGGACAGAAGCACTTCTGCGTCGAGCCCGGGAGACGCACAACCGCAACTGGCAAGAACATGTATCGCTTCGTTCAGGGTATTCAAAATATTCATGTTATTGATTACGTTAAGGTCATCCACAAACAAAAAAGGCAGGATTAGCTAATGGATTCTTGCAGTGCCTTGGATTGAAAATGTGTCGCCAAGGCTTCAATAATCGGCTCAATGTTGCCGTCGAGAAGTGACTCCAGGTTGTAGAGCGTCAGGCCGATTCGGTGATCCGTAACCCTCCCTTGGGGGAAATTATATGTCCTGATCCGTTCGCTGCGATCGCCGCTCCCCACCTGGGTTTTTCTTGATTCGGAAATCTCGGCACTCTGCTTCTGCACCATAAGATCCAGAAGTCTGGCCCTGAGCACCTTCAAGGCCTTCGCCTTATTCTTGTGTTGGGATTTCTCATCCTGGCAGGTTACAACAAGGCCTGTGGGTAAATGGGTGATCCTGACGGCGGAATCTGTCGTATTGACACTCTGTCCTCCGTGGCCGCTGGAACGATAGACATCAATCCTCAATTCATTTGGATCAATGTTGACCTCCACGTCTTCTGCCTCGGGAAGGATAGCTACAGTAACTGCGGAGGTATGAATCCGCCCCTGTGATTCAGTAATGGGAACTCTCTGCACGCGATGTACACCGCTCTCGTATTTCAAGACGCTGTATGCACCCTTACCTTCTATAAGGGCGATGATCTCCTTGAATCCACCCATGCCGCCCGCCGGATTGCTGCTTATAACATCCACCTTCCATCTGCGCATTTCTGCAAACTGGGCGTACATGCGGAAAAGATCTCCCACGAAGAGCCCCGCCTCATCACCGCCGGTTCCTGCCCTGATTTCGAGAAACACATTCTTGTCATCGTTCGGGTCTTTGGGAAGGAGGAGCAGCTTCAGTTTATTCTCCAGGAGCTCCAATTTATCCTTGAGTTGCGGCAGTTCTTCCTTGACTATTTCTTTTAACTCATCATCATTTCCACGAAGGAGAGTCTGGTCTTCTTCGATGCGGGCGTTCGTCTTTTCATACTCCCTGTATGCTTCCACAAGGTCTTGAAAATCAGAATGCTCCTTGGCATATTTCTGGTAGACGCTGGGCTTGCTGACCACATCCGGATTACTTAGCAACCCTTCCAGGTCTTCATATCTTGTTTCGATATCTTTCAGTCTTTTAAACATAACTTCTTTTCACATAATAAAATGCGCTGGGAATAGAAGGCCAGATTTTTGCGGTCGAATCTAATACATTGAAATATACAGAAGTCGCGCTGCCAAAGGACTGACGGGCAACAATGGACTGGTCAAAGGAATTGTCCCATCGGGGGAGGGGTAATTACGTCGAATATTTTCCTCTCAAATTTCTATCCGTAACGGATAATCGCATAAATTCAGACAGATTTACCACTATTTTTTCTTCGCTTCAACAGCGGCATATTTCTTTTTGAATCGTTCCACCCGACCAGCCGTATCCATAATTTTTTGTTTACCTGTTATAAAGGGATGGCACTGAGAACATATCTCAATTCTTATGTCCTTCTTGGTGGCCTTTGTCTCAATCACACTTCCGCACGCACAGGTGATTGTCGTCTTCGCATATTCCGGGTGAATACCTTCCTTCATCGTTTGCTATTATCCTCCTCTCTCGCATGCTGACGGGCGCGAACTCACGCCCCCTAAAATCAATGGTTTTTACTGATTCATGGAATTTAAAAAGGCCTGGTTAGTTTCCGTCTTGCGTATCTTGTCGATGATAAATTCCATTGCCTCTACGGGGTTCATTTCCTGCAGAAGCCTTCTCAAAATCCATATCTTATTAAGGTTATTCTTGGGTATCAGGAGTTCCTCTTTTCTTGTGCCGGAGCGAATGAGATCAAAAGCAGGGAATACTCTTCTGTCTGCAATCCTGCGGTCCAGGTGAAGTTCCATATTACCCGTACCCTTGAATTCTTCAAAAATAACTTCATCCATTCTGCTTCCCGTATCGATGAGGGCCGTGGAAATGATGGTCAGACTGCCGCCATTTTCTATATTTCTGGCAGCGCCGAAGAATCGTTTCGGTTTATGCAGGGCGTTAGAATCAACGCCGCCGGATAAAACCTTGCCGCTTGGCGGGACTACAGTGTTATAAGCTCTGGCAAGCCTGGTGATGCTATCGAGAAGAATCACCACATCCATTTTATGTTCGACGAGACGCTTTGCCTTTTCAATCACCATTTCCGCCACCTGAACATGCCGTGTGGCCGGTTCGTCAAATGTTGACGATATTACCTCTCCCTTCACACTCCGCTGCATGTCGGTAACTTCTTCCGGTCGCTCATCAATTAAAAGAACCATTAGAATGACTTCTTCGTGGTTTGTTGAAATGCTGTGGGCGATATCTTTAAGGAGCACGGTTTTTCCTGCCCGCGGCGGCGACACAATCAGCCCTCTCTGGCCTTTTCCAATGGGGGTGAAAAGATCCATGATCCTTGTCGAAAAATTTTCCGGATCAGCTTCAAGGTTCACCTTCTGCTCCGGGTATAGGGGTGTGAGATTGTCAAACAGTATCTTATCTCTGGTAGCTTCGGGACTTTCAAAATTGACCGTATCTACCTTGAGGAGGGCAAAATATTTTTCACCATCCTTCGGCGGCCTTACCTCACCTGATACTGTATCACCGGTCCGGAGGCTGAATCTCCGGATTTGCGATGGCGAGATGTAGATGTCATCAGGGCTCGGGAGATAATTGTAATCAACGGCCCTGAGGAAGCCAAAGCTGTCAGGAAGGATTTCCAGCACTCCCGACCCTGTTATGCTCTCGTTCTTTTCGGCTTGAGTTTGCAATATCGCGAAGATCAGATCCTGTCTTCTCATACCACTCGCGCCGGCGACACTCAAATCTTTTGCCATGCTTGTAAGTTCACTGATTGGCAATCTTTTAATTTCTTCGATATTCATAATTAATTCTCTTGTTCGCACCTCTATCTATTAGTTTTGAAAAATAACAACCAAAGCTCCCGACTCCCAGTTCAAACCACACTTATTAACAAAAGATATGGCAGAATTAACATACAACGAAGTATATAAAGAATAACTTGGATTAGTAATGAGTTGTTAAATTGGGTTCTTGAGACAATCCAAAAGGAAGGACTTAATTTCAGCCTTTCTATGATTTTTTAGTAATTTATATCAGCCATTCCTCCATGTCAAGCACTTTTTAAATAGCATTTTTTGAGACCGTAGCGAAAAAACCTTGAACTCTTCTTTCTTATGAAACCGTGAGCATAATGAAGTTGAGCTGTCTTCCCGTATTTCCTGCCTCGCCTCTGTGGGAGTAGAACATATCTCTATTGCAGGAAGTGCAGCAGTCTGCCATGTATATATTTCTATCGGGGATACCCTTGCCGATGATTTGCAGCCTGTTGGCAAGAGGAAGATCAAACATCCATTTTCCCTTCTCCCGGCCGGGAGAAAAAAAAGACTCCCGATCTTTGTGCGTCGTCATGGCGTCAAAAACCGGCTCATCCACCTGATAGCAACAGGGGCCGATAGCCGGACCGATTGCAGCGATAATGTCGTCTGCACGGCAGGCAAATCCTGTAATAAGGGTGTCCACTAACTTTGTGGCAATTGCGAGAGAGGTTCCCCTCCAGCCTGCATGGGCGACTCCGATGATTCGCTTGACCTTGTCAACAAAGAAAATGGGCACACAATCCGCTGTCTTTATGCCGATTGCAACTCCCGGCTGATCGGTTATGATGGCATCAAATTGAGGAGGTTCATGAACGACAAGGTCAGCAAGAGGACGATCAATAGTGAGAATCTTTTCCCCATGAACTTGATTGACCACGAAAAACTGCGCCACCTCAAGATTGAAAGCGTGAGCGAGAATTCTCCAGTTTGTCCGGACATTCTTCTTGCTGTCTCCCTCATTCGAACTGAAATTGAGGCTGACAAAATTGCCCTCACTAATGCCACCGCGCCTTGTGCAAAAAGCATGGGTCAGGAAATCGCAGGCCGTAAGTGCCGTGGCCTCCAAATATTCTACCGGGCCTTTTTTTGAAAACCTAAACATTAGCTTATTGGCTTAAATTGCGAGGTTCACGGCAAAGGCAACAACTTTGCGGCGCACCCCTTTATCCGTCTATCTATCAATCCATACGATGCCGCGTCGTCCATTGGCAACCCCTGCTTCAAGATCTATGCTGGTTACTTTAAGTAATTGAGCCTGTTTTCCAGAAAGTCTCTGTAAATCTTATAGTGCTCTGTTTCTTCGTATAGTATTTGTCTTACAGTACTGTAATCAAAACTGTATATCAATGCGTGAGGACACGCAAGCAGTATCGGGGAATGGGTTGCAATAATGAATTGGGCATGATCTTTGGCGCTCGTCTCCGTCAATAATTCAAGCAGTGCAAGCTGACTGCGGGGAGACAGCGCCGTCTCCGCCTCTTGCCATATGTGAATGCCGCATGAACGGGACAGAGCCTGTAATAAGGTTGATTTACCCGATCCGTTTTCACCTGCAAAAAAAGTAACTGGAGCATTGAAGGTTATGCGCTTCGTTTTCTGAAAGACGGGTAAATTGAAAGGGTAATAGTCGTAAGTAGGATATCTTGACTGATCGATGGTAATATTATTCAGATGCATGGATTATACCTGAACATATCTCCTGAGAAAATTCGATAGGTCTGCCATATCATCCGGCAGGGGAGACGAAAAGATCATTTCCTGACAGGTGACCGGATGGACAAAACCAATCTGTGCTGCATGGAGGGCCTGCCGTTTCATTGCTTTCAGCTTTGATCTCACAAAGGTGTTGTGAACAGCATCGGCCCTTTTGGGGTTGCCGTATACGCTGTCGCCGACCACAGGATGACCCAAAGCACTCAGATGAACCCTGATCTGGTGTGTCCTCCCCGTTACGATGTCCACGTCTAACATGGCTGTCATGCCGAACCGTTCATGCACCCGCCAGCGTGTAATCGCCTCTTTGCTCCGCCGGCTTCTCGTAGACATCTTCTTTCGATCAATTGGATGCCTCCCCACAGGCACGTCTATTACGCCTTCATCTTCCTTTGGATTGCCATAGACGAGGGCTTTGTATGTCTTTCTAACCTCATGCCGCTTGAACTGGCCGGCCAGCCCCTGGTGTGCCTCATCCGATTTGGCCACTACCAGGAGCCCCGAAGTTCCTTTATCCAGACGATGGACAATTCCGGGACGCAGGATACCGCCAATGCCGGAAAGGTTCTGGCAATGGTGAAGGATAGCATTCACCATGGTATCCTGAACATGTCCCACCGCCGGGTGGACAACCATTCCAGCCGGTTTGTCAACCACCAGGATATGCTGATCTTCGTAGACGATGGTCAGGGGAATGTCTTGCGGTAAAGTATGGCAGGCTACTGGTTCCCGCTTATCGATCTCTACAATATCTCCGGGTCTTAACCGGTAACTGACCTTGCTATGGAAACTATTCACCCGGACCAGTCCATCATCTACGGACTTCTTGATCTGTGAGCGGGATAAACCTAAATCCTTAAGGGAAAGATAGATGTCAAGCCTTGACCCCGCTTCATGAGAAGCAACGATGAATTCATCGCTTTTTCGTTCCTGAGAACCCATCGGTTTATCTCTCATGATGAGGTGATTTTTTTTAACCCGTCCCTTATATATGGGAATTCTCCCTCCTCTATAGTTCTCATGTCAAAGAGAACCTCGTCTTCTGCAATGCGTGCTATTATCGGAACGTCGAGCTGCCTCAGGCGTTCCTCAATGCTGCTCGGTGACATGTGCGTTGATACGATACTGAGGAGCATTGTCGGAATCTCTTGCCCGGGAAGGGAACCTCCTCCTGACATGGAAAATCCTTTTTTCGCGGAGATAGCCAGCCCTTCAAGATGCTCTTTTCTCAACATAGACAAAAGTTTCTTGGCCCGCTTGGTGACATCCGCGAGCTTTTCTGTCAATGCCATGAGAACCCTGAGACGCTTTACGGCCATTTCAGGTTGCAGATATTGCATCAATGTCGCCTCTAAAGCAGCCAGAGTCAATTTGTCGATGCGAAGGGCCCTATTGAGGGGATTCTTTTTGATTATCTGCAGAAGTTCCTTCTGTCCGAGTATGACGCCCGCCTGAGGGCCGCCTAACAGTTTATCGCCGCTGAAGGTCACGACGCCAACGCCCGTTGCCAGAACATCGCGGACCGTAGGTTCTCTCTCCAGACCGTAACGATCCAGTTCTGCTAAACAACCACTGCCCAGATCATACATCACAGGTATGCCGTAGTTTTTTCCCAGGGCGACAAGTGAGGCGAGATCCGTATCTTCCGTAAATCCGATAATTCTAAAATTACTCGTATGGACCTTCAGGATGAGCGCTGTTTCCGGGACAATGGCCTTTTCATAATCCTTAAGGCGGGTTCGGTTGGTCGTTCCCACTTCAGAGAGATATGCCCCGCTTTTTTCCATGACTTCCGGTATGCGGAATTCACCTCCAATTTCAACAAGCTCGCCCCTCGACACAATAACCTGCTTCCCCTCCGCAAGGGTGTTGAGCGCAAGCAGAACGGCAGCGGCATTGTTATTGACGACTAAAGCATCTTCCGCACCGGATAATTCGCAGAGAATCTTCTGCACGTGGTCATAACGGAACCCTCTTTCACCTTTGCCAAGATCATATTCCAGATTCGAGTATCCCCCCGCTATTTCCATGAGCCTCTTCAGGGCGTCGGCGCATAAGGGCGCTCTGCCCAGGTTGGTGTGCAAAATTACGCCCGTTGCATTCACTACTTTGCGAAGTCTGTACTGATGAAGCCCACCTATGATTTGCATAACTTTATCAACGACCTCTCCCGCCGTGGGCAGGCGCATTCCTTTCACATCCATCAGTTTATTCAGGATCTCCTGCCTCAGTTCTTCCACAACCGATCGGCAGATAGACTTGACTATGTATTTGGGGGTTCTGGCAAATGCCCCCTTTTTTCCCAGAGAGAGCATTACCTCGTCAATCTTGGGGAGGCCCCTTAATAATGTCATTCTGTGGTCATCGAGCTTTTGTCTTGTCATGTGTCACGATGCGGTTCAATAAATATGATGTCTTGTACCTACAATACTATCCAGACCGGCAAAAATCACGAAAGTTATTGACTGCAATAAAAAACTCCCTCATCATGATCACCCAGAGATAACATCCTCGCTTCGTCAGGTGAAGATGAGATGAGCGATACTGTAAAGCACCTGCAAGCATAAAAGCAAGAATATTAGACCAGAGAGCCCGATAAAAAATTCCTCCATACTTTGCTCGCGATGCCTGAATATCCATATTCATGCCAAAGAGTTTCATGAGGAAATCATAGCGCAACTGATCCTTGAGCCGGAAAGATCGGGAGGCCATAATAGGTATTTCACCGCGGTTGACCTGCGAGATGTATTCCGCAATATCAAAGGTATTGGCATAGCATATACCGTTTAAATAGCCGATAGATCCGCTGCCTATACCGGCATATTCATCGTAATCCACAATATACTCGTCAATCATGGCGGCATTTTTTGAAAAGCACCACGCAGACGAGTGCCGGTATGCCGGTATCAGCCTTTCCGTAATCCGGTGGTAAAATTGTTCCTCTTTTGCGTAATTGACATTCCCGAATTTTTCACCGATCGCCTGACGGGTCGAATCTGAAACCATGAGGGGATAGTATGTGATCTGGTCTATCCCTAAATCCATCAGGATGTCGAGATCCCTCTCCAACATGGTCATGGTCTGGGAGGGGAAATTGAAAATCATGTCCGCGTTAAGGGTGTCAAAATGCCCCAGGGTCTGCGATAGCCTTCGAGTTATTGCCTCGCAGCTCCCGTACTTGTCATATCTATCCATGTCCCGAAGCAGTTGATCGTCAAAGCTTTGGACTCCGACAGAGAGCCGGTTTATGCCGGCGCGTTTAAGAGCGGAGATGGTTTCATCTGTCAGATGGTTCGGATTTGTCTCTACGGAGATTTGCCGAATGGAAAAACATTGCCGCGCCAGCGTTAGCGTCTCCTCGAGCTCTTCTACGAGGATGGTCGGTGTTCCTCCTCCCACGTAGATGCCGCTGAAATCATACCCCTTGCTCTTATAGAGCATGATCTCCTTCCTCACGGCCTTGAAGTAATCGCGACAAAGGGCGCTGTCAAAGACGACGCGGTGGAAAGAACAGTAGGGACATAGTTTTTCGCAGAAGGGGATGTGTATGTACAAGAGGGGCAATTTGTTTAAGTTGGCGGAACCTATGATCGGCGCCCCACCGCTTTCAAAGTTCATCAGTCTGGCAAACTCCTGCCTTGCCTTATTTGTTACGATGGCATTTATCAAGATTGCACTTTTACTTCTGCTGTTATTATAAATGGTTTCCCAAGTCTGTCTGAGCAAAGAAAATTAGCAGACATCCGTAAAATTATCAAGGGTATTTGAAGATCGCAAGAAACTTGAAATAATGGGTACGGGATGCTATATAAAAACTCAAATAATTTGTGACGGGGAAAGTGATGTCTGATGTAAGAGTTCTCACACTGTGGAAGGATGAAAAGATTAATGAAAAGGAAGCCCTTCTCTTGAGGAGGCTATGTGAGGATATACGGGTTCCCTTCGATGAAGAAAGAAAAAAGGAGATTAGGACCCTCGTCGACGCCTTCCTGTCCATGGATGAAGCTGCAGGTTTGGCCGCTCCGCAGATCGGTATAAGTAAAAAAATAATTATCTTCAGAAACAAGGGATTCAATGAGAAGGGCTGGTCAAAGGACGAAAGCGATTATGAGCTCTTGATCAACCCCCGTATTACTCAAGCCCGGGGTGAAATGGTGACGATGACTGAGGGATGTCTCTCATGCCCGGAAATCCAGGTCGAAGTCAGCAGATATCCTGAGATCAAAATCAGGGCGTTTGATGTAAGTGGGCGCAAAATAAACAAACGCTATACAGATTACGTTGCCCGCGTCGCACAACATGAAATTGACCACCTTGAAGGTAAGTTGATCATCGATTGCGAAGGCACACTATACATTCCGAAACAAAAACAAGAGTTCTTTGAAAGAACTTTTGGAAAGATAAAAGCAGTTAACGGTAACGGAATTTCCCGAAATATCTGATATTCCCCTTTCTTATCCGTGTTTCAGAGCTTATTTTCTCCGCACATAAAAGGAGCAGTCGCAAAGTTTTTTATGTCTTGAAATATAGCCTGGCCTATGGTACTTATCCTGCCATTGGGTGCACCGGGCAGCATATAGGAAAAGCTGCTTTCTGCTCCTGCTGACAGTATCCCATTGAATCGAAATGGACAATCTGCAAAAATCGCAAGAATCTCGTTGCAATATCTACGGTTTTCAAGAAAACAAGTATTTTTCTTCGTAATTTTTATTCTCGTAATCTGGTCCCTCATTTACTACAAGTACTGGTTTTAAATCATAAAAAGGCTCTTTAATCGAACCAGCTTTACGGACAGGATTTGCACGATGCAAGGCTGTCCACATCCCGGAGGAGAACCGTCAATGAAAAAAACCCCACTCTATGACCGTCACGTCACGCTCGGCGGAAAAATAATTGATTTCGGCGGCTGGGCCATGCCGGTTCAATACAGCAATGTAATTGAAGAGCACCATGCAACCAGGATGAAAGCGGGACTATTTGACATCTGCCATATGGGAGAGATTGAAGTCAAAGGACCTCAGGCTTTTGAGCTATTGCAATGGGTATTGAGCAGAAATATAGAAGGACAGGCCATAGGACAGATCAAGCTCTCCGTCATGACGAATGAAAACGGCGGCATCATCGATGATGTAACGGTTTATCGCCTGGGAGAGGAGCGTTATATGGTCGTCACGAACGCCGGGACGAAGGACAATGATTACTCATGGATTGAGACGCAGAGAAGAGCACGGGGACTATCCGATGTACAGGTTGTTGATAATAGCGATCGAACAGGCAAGATAGACCTGCAGGGACCCCTGTCGCAGGAGATTCTTCAGAACCTTGCGTCAGATGATTTGGCGCTTTTGACTTACTACCATGCCAAGGACACGAAGGTTATGAAAATACCGGCTCTCGTGTCACGCAGCGGTTATACCGGAGAGGACGGCTTCGAGATCTATACGGAAAGCCGGAGGATAGGAGAAATATGGGATAAACTCCTGGAAATCGGGGCGGGCCTTGGGCTTAAACCTGTCGGATTAGGCGCCCGGGACACCCTGCGCCTGGAAGCGGGGATGATGTTATACGGAAATGACATGGACGAGACGATTACCCCATTGGAGGTTGTTTACGGCTGGGTAACAAATCTGGAGAAAGACTTTGTCGGAAGTTCCGCTTTGAAAAAGCTGAAAGAAAAGGGCTTAGGGAGAAAACTGGTCGGCTTCGAGATGCAAGATAGAGGAATAGCAAGACACGGGTACAAGGTCTTCAAGGATGCAACTGAAGTGGGCGTCGTTACATCGGGGACATATACCCCTACCTTGCAGAAGGCCGTGGGACTGGCTTTTGTGCCCGTATCATACAGCAAGCCGGGCACGGATATTTTCATCCAGATCCGTGAACACCATGCCGGAGCGCGGATTGTGGAATTGCCTTTTTACAGAAGGCGGAAATGATATTCTCGGAACATGCGGTAAACTGGGCTCAGGATGTAGGAAAATAGATTGAAGGGGGAGAGCAATGTCAAAGCCAAATCCAGCAGACAGGAAGTATTCAAAGGAACACGAATGGGCAATGGATAACAGAGACGGAACGATTAAGATGGGCATTACGGATCACGCTCAGGAGCTGCTTACTGATATTGTTTTTGTGGAGCTCCCGGCCATAGGGAAGAAAGTCAAGCAAATGGAACCGATGGCGGTGGTAGAATCCGTAAAGTCTGTTTCTGATGTCTTCTCGCCTGTGAGTGGAGAAGTCATAGAAGTCAATAAAGAGCTGGAGGAGCACCCGGAACTTGTAAATCAGGATGCCTTTGGAAAAGGCTGGATGGCTAAACTTAAGATGGATAATCCGGCTGAATTGAATAACCTCATGGATGCAGCCCGCTACACGGAGATGATCAAAGAGGAGAAGCACTAATCTTCCATTTAGTTGCGGCCCAGGCGCGGCAATCCCATTTCAGGATTGTTTCATCAAAGCCCCGCTGTCAAACTACTCGAAGTATAGACCAGAGAAAGGATCGCGATATGGACTATGTTCCACACACCCCGGAAGATCAAAGACAGATGACGGAGATTATCGGCATCAAAACGGTGGATGAACTATTTGCCGATATCCCCGAAAAATATAAATTAAAGGGGCTCCTTGACCTGCCTCCTGCCATCTCCGAGCAAGAGGTCGCGGCGCTGATGAAGGGCATTAGTTCCCGAAACGCCGTTCCCCCGATTACCCTCATGGGGGCGGGAGTTTACAACCATTATATCCCGGCCGTTGTGGGACATGTCATTTCGCGCTCCGAGTTCTACACAGCATATACCCCTTACCAGGCGGAAATCAGCCAGGGAATCCTTCAAGCCATCTATGAATACCAGACCATGATAGCAAAGGTCACAGGCATGCAGGTTGCCAATGCCTCCATGTATGACGGCGCCTCAGCCATGGCCGAGGCTGCGGTGCTCGCTGCCAAGACCTTAAGCAGGGAGAAAATTGTCATTGTCCGTTCCGTCCATCCTGAGTACCGGCAGGTTGTCGGTACATATGCCTGGGCAAACGGCTACGAGGTAGTAGAGATTCCTTATGGCAAATCCGGCCAGCTTGACAGGGATGCCCTGCTGCAGGCTGTAGATGACAGAACGGCAGCTGTCCTGGTTCAGAGCCCCAACTTTTTTGGCATCATCGAGGATATTGCCTCAATCGAGTCCACAGTGCATGCAAAGGGAGCGCTTCTTGTCTCAGGATTCACGGAAGCGACGTCTTTAGGTATTCTTAAACCCGCAGGTGAAATGGGAGCAGATTTCGTCGTTGGAGAAGGGCAGAGCTTTGGAAATCCCATGAACTACGGAGGCCCCTATCTCGGGATTTTTGCGAGCACGGCAAAATTCTTAAGGAAGATACCCGGCCGGCTGGCCGGAGCCACAGTGGACAAAGAAGGCAAACGAGGTTTTGTCCTTACACTGCAAACAAGGGAACAGCACATAAGACGGGAAAGAGCTACATCGAATATCTGTTCCAATGAAGCCCTCTGCGCCCTGGCTGCTGCCGTCTATCTTGTCAGTCTCGGGAAAAACCTCAAAAAATTAGCGGAGCTCAATATCCAGAAAGCTAATTATCTGAAGCAGAGGCTCTCGGAACTCGAAGGCTGGGACGTGGTCTTCCCTGCTCCTGTTTACAATGAATTCGTAATTCGCTGTCCTGATCCAAAGAAGGTCAATCAGAAACTTGAGGCTGCAGGTGTCATAGGCGGATATGACCTCGAAAAAGATTATCCTGAACTTGGAAAAGCCCTTCTTTTCTGCGCCACGGAAATGCTTACGAAAGAAGATATGGACAGGGTGGTTTCGATTGTTGCATAACAACACAAGGATATTTTATCATTAAACATTAATGAATATGATCCGCAATTTAATAGTATGGAAAAGAAGAAAATAAAATACAAAACTGCTCGAAAGCAAAAAAGCAGTATGTTAACAAAAGAACCACCAGCTGAATATACGCGTAATAAAGAAATTCCAACTTTCTTTGGAGATCCTATGCTTAAGGGGTCTTGCCGTGAAATCGATATTGACAAGTTGAATCCTGAAAAGCCCACGTTGTATTATTCTCACCCTAATGGAGAAATCTGGATTGGAGATGCCACTATATGGCTCCAATCTATTGAATCTGAATCCGTTGATCTTGTATTTGCCGATCCCCCATATAATATTAAGAAGGCAGAATGGGATTCCTTTGAATCGCAGCAAGATTACATCAACTGGTCTTTGCGATGGATTGAACAAGCGGCACGAGCTTTGAAGTCCACTGGTACACTATATATATGTGGGTTTTCTGAGATTCTGGCGGACTTAAAGCATCCGGCTTCCCGGTTTTTTCGCGGCTGTCGATGGGTCGTATGGCATTATAAAAACAAAGCAAACCTTGGCAGCGATTGGGGCCGTTCACATGAAAGTATTCTCCACTTTAGAAAGAGCAAAAATTTTACATTTAATATTGATGAAGTTCGGATTCCCTATGGTAATCATACTCTAAAATATCCTGGACATCCCCAAGCTCAAACGAGTCAATATGGGAAAAATAATAATAAAGGTCATATTTGGCACCCAAATCCCAAGGGAGCCAAACCGAAAGACGTTATAGAAATTCCTACAACATGCAACGGTATGCACGAAAAGACAGCACACCCGACTCAAAAGCCTGAAGAACTTCTAAGAACGATTGTCTTGGCTTCATCAAATCCAGGGGATTTGGTCGTTGATCCGTTCCTTGGATCAGGAACTACATCTGTTGTTGCAGAACAACTTCACCGGAAGTGGAAAGGATGCGATGCTTCTGCCGAGTATTGTCAATGGGCAGTGCAGAGGATCGAACTGGTTGAAGATTGGCCAATGGAACAATGGATTAGATATGACTTGGAAAACGCCAGGCGAAGGATGTCCATAAGATGACACAATTAAATTTAGCAGATTTGCAGGAAAGTGTTCAAGACAGGTCGGCATTCAAAACTTTGTCGGATTACTTGGCAATTAGCCATACTTTCCTCAACTTCGTGAAGAAGGAGGAACCAACACGTATTATCTCTCCCTCCCATTCCAATTACATCTTCTATCAATACAGTGAAGAATATAGACATAAGATTACCCGTCCATTAAATATCAATTTGTTTATTGAGTCAGCTAGTAATTTTAAGGAAGCTTTTGAGAAATTTATGAGATTCTTGACTGATTTAAAAAAATACCAAATTGCGGCAAGTAATCGGAAAAGCAACAAAGCATATGTAGAATCAAAAGAAATCAACAAAATTATCTATACAGTTCAACAAACCATAGGATGTATAGGTGATTCATTTGAGAACCCAAACCAATCAAGAAAAAGAATCGGACAGCTCTTCGAGACATTAATCAAACTTATCATCAAAGAAGTTGGCTTAGATTGTGAATCCCGCACAATAAATCTTCCTATACCAGGCTATCCAGGCTATGAGATGTCCTACGAACTGGACTTAGTTTTTTCACGCAATAAGGCCATTATCGCTTCGGAAACAAGATTTATCCATCATTCAGAAGTTGTTGGTTCAGTCAAGACAACAAGCAAAGATAGGATAGATAAGGTTTTTCTCGATAAATATCTCCTGACCAAGTTCCTCGGCAGAAACATACCTGTGATAGCTATTTTCTTACATGATGTTCAACGTGCTCGCAGAGGTAACAGTATCTTTGGAATCAACTCAACATTTAAGAGCAATCATTTCTTGGGCTATACAGTGGCATTGAACCAATTGGATGGAGTCTATTATGTTGACCCAAGGCCAGAAATGTTAGCGAATGAACGACTTCGTGAACAGATTCACGACTTCCAGCAATTTTTAGTAAAAGATTTGTGGGTGCTGTCTAATAATTAAACATCGAGGAATATAAAATTATTTCTAAGAATTTTTCCAGTTGGTAAAACGTTGTGCATGGCTTCATTAGTATAGCAATTAAGGAAATGCTCACGAAAGAAGATATGGACAGGGTGGTTTCAATTATTGCTTAATAAAAGATAAGCTGGAGGTAATTCATGGAACTCATATTTGAAAAGAGCAGGCCGGGAAGAATAGCCACTGGAATTCCGAAATCGGATGTGCCGGAGGTGCCCGTCACAAGTATTATCAGCAAGAGTCTGCTCAGGGATGATGTGGACCTGCCGGAGGTGGCGGAGGTGGATCTCATCCGCCACTATACACAGTTATCGAAAAGGAATTTCGGTGTAGATGTGGGCTTCTATCCTCTCGGCTCGTGCACCATGAAGTACAATCCCAAGATCAATGAGGATGTTTCTCGTCTGCCCGGACTTACAAGCCTCCATCCTTATTCCCCTGTTAAATTTTCCCAGGGATCATTACAGATAATGTACGAACTCAGACAGCATTTGAGCGAAATATTCGGCATGGCCGATTTTTCCCTCCAGCCTGCCGCGGGGGCACATGGCGAACTCGCCGGCGTCATGGTCATCAAGAAATATTTCGAGAAAAAGGGACAAAAGCGCTCCAAGATTTTGATCCCCGATACGGCCCATGGGACAAACCCGGCCTCGGGGGCATTGTGCGGCTATCATGTTGTCACAGTCAGGTCAAATGCCGAGGGAGGCGTCGATATCGGCCATCTTCTGGAGCTGATGACGAAGGATGTGGCAGGACTGATGATTACGAACCCCAACACCCTGGGCCTTTTTGAGAGGAATATTGAACAGGTTTCTGAAATTGTTCACAGAAGGGGAGGGATATTGTACTGCGACGGCGCCAATGCAAATGCCTTTATGGGAGTTACAAAACCGGGCGACCTGGGCATTGATGTCATTCAGCTTAATCTCCACAAGACGTTCTCGACACCGCATGGCTGTGGTGGCCCTGGAAGCGGGCCCGTGGGAGTTAGAAAAGATCTGGTTCGGTATCTTCCCGTGCCTCGTGTCATAAAGAAAGGGAGAAGGTATGACTGGAAGTATGACTTTCCGGACAGTATCGGACGGGTAAGGGCATTTTATGGAAATTTTAATGTGATGGTAAAAGCTTACACGTATATTCGGTCTCTCGGGCCGGATGGCTTGAAGAGGGCAAGTGAAATCGCTGTGCTGAACGCCAATTACGTTAAGGAGCGATTAAGAGCTTATTATGATCTTCCCTATGACCGGATCTGCATGCACGAGTGCGTCTTCTCCGGAAAGCGGCAGGTCAAGGAGAGCGGTGTTCACACCTCGGATATTGCCAAGCGTCTCCTCGATTATGGCTATCATCCGCCGACGATATACTTCCCCCTCATCGTGCCCGAGGCCATTATGATCGAGCCCAACGAGACGGAAAGCAAGGAGACCCTTGATGCCTTCTGCGATACCATGATTGCCATTGCCGGGGAGTCGAAGGAAAATCCTGATCTGGTCAAATCAGCGCCCCTTACCACCGCTGTAAAGCGCCTGGATGACGTCAAGGCTGCCAGGGAGCCTGACGTATGCTGGAGAAAAGCTTAAGCGAGGGACGAGACATAGGTTGATGTAATAAGGGAAGGAAGAAATGGACAGGGATAAACTCATCAGCAAACTTAAGACAGTCAAGAATCCCAGAGAAAGAGATAAAATTATTTGGGCTCTTGCAGGCAAGGAAAAGGACGTATCGGACGATAAGCCGCTTTCGGTGCAGTCGAGTAAAACTGATTCGACTCGTGTTCCGGAACAGATCGCAGGACTGCCCAAACTTCCCATAGATGCACGCAAACTGGTCAACTATCTCGCTCCTGCCATTTTCATCTTTTTCGGTCTCGTAAATCTGGTGCAGGCAATAGTGCATTTTATCCAAACAGGGCTGATTGAAGCTGCCTTTCCGCAGCTCATCATGGGGATCATGTTCTTCATCTTCGGTTTATTCAGTATCGCCAAGGCCAAAAAAAGGGTTCAGGGTGTGAATGCAGATAAAAAGGAAGCCTGAATGGTTAAAGGTAAAACTCCCTGCTTCGCATGAATTCCAACATGTGAAAGGGATTCTGTCGCAATTTAATCTCCACTCCATCTGTCAGGAAGCGCATTGCCCCAATGTCACCGAATGTTTTCATTCCGGAACGGCCACTTTTTTAATTCTCGGGAATATCTGCACGAGAAACTGCCTCTACTGCAATGTCCAGCACGGGACGCCCGAAGGATTGGATGAGATGGAACCGGAACGTCTCACCCAGGCGGTCAAAGAGTTGGGACTCCGGTATATCGTTATCACATCGGTCACTCGGGATGATCTTTCTGATGGAGGAGCGGGCGTATTTGCGCGCTGTGTGGAAAGGCTATATCAGGAAGTGCCGGGATGCAGGGTAGAAGTCCTCATTCCGGACCTGCAGGGGAATTGGGATGCCTTGGAGTGCATAATCAAGAGCAAACCCCATGTGATAAACCATAATATGGAAGTCGGGCCCGCTTTTTTCAGCCATATCAGGCCGCAGGGGAATTATCATCTGTCTCTGGAATTGCTTCATCGGATAAGCCAATACGGTGAAAAGGAAATCGTCGTCAAGTCGGGATTCATGGTGGGCTTCGGAGAGAGCTGGAGTGACATTATGGTATTGCTTCATGACCTGGCTCGAGTTCACTGTGAAATGGTGACTATTGGCCAGTACCAGCAGCCGTCACGCAATCACTGGCCCGTAATGAAATATTACCATCCGGATGAATTTGAAGTGATGAAAGGGATGGCACAGGAGCTGGGGGTGAAACATGTTGAAGCAGGTCCCCTGGTACGCAGTTCCTACCATGCAGCAAAAATCTCTCAGACTGAGTCGAGGATGGCCTTATAGTGTTTTCTGATACATACGATCTTATCATTATCGGAGCCGGTCCCGGAGGCCATGCGGCGGCTGAACACGCGGCCAGATGGGGAGCCAGGGTTGCCGTCATCGAGAAAAATCAATGGGGCGGCACATGCACCCACCGGGGCTGCATTCCGACAAAGGCACTCTTGGCTTGCAGCAGGCAGTTTATGAACTTGAAAAAGTTGAAGCGTCTCGGCATTTCTACAGGTGAGGCCAGGGTGGATTTCGCCGCGATAAAACGCCATCAGAGGCAGATGGTTACCCTTTCCGCCAAGGGTGTCCAGCAATCTCTTGAAGATGCAGGGGTGGAGCTGAAGGCCGGAGAGGGGCATGTTATTTCTTCCCGGGAGGTGGAATGGATGTCACTCCAGGGTCAGAGGCATTGCCTGACCGCTGATAATATCATTATCGCCTGGGGTTCAGAACCGCTCCTGCCGCATGGTTTCCAGACGTCTCATAGAATTTTGACATCCGACGGCTTTCTTGCGCTTGAGACTCTGCCGGAAGCTATCATCATTGTTGGGGGTGGCTTCATTGGGATTGAAATTGCCACATTCCTGGCTGAGCTTGGAGTTAGGGTGACCATCGTTGAACTTTTGGATGGACTCCTCCCCCATGAGGACAGAGAAGCCGACGATTTGATAAGGCATGATCTCATCCGCCTCGGTGTCGCCATTCACACGTCAACACGGATGGAGGCAATAGAGGAGACCTCAAGCGGGGTTTCGCTGAAAGCGAATCAAAATGCAAAGCACATTGAATTGACCGCCGATTGCGTCCTTATGTGTACAGGAAGGAAGCCTCTTTTGCATACGGAAGAATTGAATCGATGCAGTATTTTGTATGATCAGAAGGGTATATCCGTCGATGACCGGCAGATGACCAACGTACGGGGCATCTATGCCGTCGGTGATGTGACCGGAGGTATTATGCTCGCGCACAGGGCCATTCAGCAGGGCAGATCGGTTGCGAGCCACCTCTATGGCGATCGCTCGGTTACATACAGGGAGGACGCAGTACCTTCCGTGGTATATACGCACCCAAATGTGGCCCGCGTCGGACTTACGGAAAAGCAGGCAGGCGCGCTGGGTTTAAAGGTGGAAACAAAGAGGGTCGAATATGGGGCAAATATCATGGCCAGGACAGAACTCAAGGGGAACGGGTTTCTGAAGGCGGTCTTTTGCGGCGATAGCTTGATTGGAGTAACGATCGTCGGAGACGACGCGGGTGAACTGATCGCTTCCATGAGTCTGGCCGTGGCAAACCGCATGGGGAAGAAGGAACTGAAAAACTGGATTATCCCCCACCCGAGTCTCAGTGAAATATTGCATATGCTTTAATTCTTTTCTGTCAGCACCGAGTATTGTAATTCTTTTGCTGATATCTCGAAGACGTGACCAGCTTGATCCGGAAACCGTGCAAAAACGAGTGTGAATAATACGTGCAAATGTAACATGGCTAACTTCTTTCTCTGGCAGGCATAAAATATGTGACTTTTCGATACTCCCTTTCCCCCACGCTTTCCTTGATCAATTCGCGAAGAATCCAAAAGAAGACATCCCTCATTGCTGTAACCATATTGAAACCTTTGAAAAATGCCGACTTTTGTCATTTCGACCCCCTCGGTTTATTCGGGGTAAACTCCGGGAGAAATCTTGAAGAAGCTAAGATCATAAAGATTCCTCGTCGCTATCGCTTCTCGGAATGACACAAAATGGAGAAATTCAAAGCTCTCATATTGAGAAATATGATGGTTTTTAGTCTTGTTTCCTGATACATATATAAAGAGCAATCATCTAACGGCAGGAAGGACAAAATACTGTAAGGTCTGTTGGCTGCCGGTGAAAAACAAGTGAATCGGAAAGGGAGGAGAAGATATGGGATCGAGAAAGAAGGAGGCGCAGGAGCGACAAAAGGCGTATTTCGGACGAGGTCTGGAGGAACGCCTGTCTTTCCTCGCTAAAAAGGGGATCGAATCTCCTGGGATAGATAAAGATACGCTCGTTAAAAAACTGCGGGCGAATATTAGGGCCATAAATAACAGACTGAAAGCGATCGCCGCCAATGAGAAGAGGACGGCGGAGCTGGCAAAGATAAAGGCGGAAAAGGCGGCTCTGCCGCCCCTGCCGAAAGATCAACAAGAAGGCAAGGGCAAGAAATCAAAGGAAGCCCCGGAAGAAGGGAAGGAAAAAAAGAAAAAGAAGGAAAAGGAAAAAGGGCAGGATCAGGAAAAGAAGCCAGAGAAGGAGCCAGAGAAGGAGGGATGATATTTTCCTGCCCTCTCACAATGCCAAACCCGGATCAGGAATGGTAATTCTAAATGTCCATATGACAATTGATTGAGGGCTCTTTAGAATTAACATAGGCTGCGGCTTGTTCACCGGCGAGGTAGCCCGTTGAAAAGGCAGCCTGTAGATTGTAGCCTCCGGTATCGGCGTCGATGTCTATTACTTCTCCGCAGAAGTAGAGGCCCTTTAGCTTGCGCGATGCCATTGTTCGCGGATCAATTTCTTTCAGGGATATGCCTCCGGCCGTTACAATGGCAGATGACATGGGAAGAGGCTGTTTGATATTGAAGCGAAGAGACTTCAGATTATCGAGGAGCCTCTCACGTTCTCGAGCGTTGATCTCGCAACCTGGCTTATCCGGGGGGATACCTGTCATCAAGACAATGGGATCAACTATTTTGGCAGGAACAAGTCCTCCGAGGATAGTGCGAAACTTTTTTTTACTGAATCGGTCGAAATCCCGTTGGAGGCGCTTGCTGAGCTCCCTCCTGTCAAGGGCTGCCTTGAGATCTATGGAGACACTTACCGGTCCCCGCTTCAGGGCATCAACAATGGCCAGGCTCATGAGCAGTGTAACCGGCCCCCCAATGCCAAAATGGGTGATCATCATCTCTCCCATGCGGCTTTCGATAACCGGTGGTTGTGGCCGCCTATTTCCTGTGCCGCGCCCTGTGTCACGGTTTGGCACAAGAGATGGATCAATTTCATCCGTCCGGCACTGGAATGCCGTGAGGCGGACATTCCTGAGGCTCACCCCCTGCATGGACTTTGCGATAGGGATCTCCTCGACAACAAGGGGCACTAATGCGGGGCGGAGTTTAATTATGGTATGGCCGAGGGCAGCGGCCATTGTATAGCCATCCCCCGTAGAACCGGTTGCAGGGTAGGTCGAACCGCCCGCAGCCAGGATGACAGCACCTGCCCGGCATTTGCCGTCCGCCATCATTACACCTGTTACCTGTTTGTTACGGGTTTCGATACCTGTGACCCTGCCGTGCCAGAATATCTCCACACCGTAATCCATCAGATATTTTTTGAAGGCACTGACAACATCTTGGGCCCTGTCAGAAACTGGAAAGATCCTCCCGCCTCTCTCAATCTTTGTTTCCACACCATAGCGGCTCAAGAAGGAGACCAGATCTTCACGAAAGAAATGGTGAAAGGCCCCGTAGAGAAAACGGCCGTTTGGCCCATACATAGAGATGAAATGATCCAGATCCCTGGCATTTGTCAGATTACAGCGCGTCTTGCCGCAGAGGAGTATCTTCTGGCCGAGTTCCCCGGTTCTTTCCAGGAGGATGACATGAGCGCCCATTTCCGCAGCTCTCCCTGCGGCCATAATGCCGCTTGCTCCGCCGCCAATAACTATTACACTCTCTTCATGACGCATATGATTAATGTAGTTCCAATGACTTCTCGTTACGTTTTATCATGTCGTGCCGGTCCTGATGCCGCGCCTCTTTTGGAGATCGGGTATCTCGTAGGGAATTATGCTTTACCAGCGGTAACATGAAAAGAAATAAGTGGTCAAGGCAATTCCTATACTTTGCACCATGGCGCTTGTATTAAGAAATACCTTGTGTTATGAAGCGCAAGCGCGTGTATTTCCCGAAGCTTGCTCCCGTGTTAGAAAGCCATGGGGAGACTCTTTGCGCAGCTGTTTCTACAAAAGCAATCGGTCAAAATCAAGGAGCGTCATTTGCTGAATAATCTGCCCTTCCTGTGGACGATGACAACAAATATTATTCTCCGGGTGCGTCCTGATGTTCATCGTCATCTGGGAGAATGGAAAAAACGGGCCGAAGAAATTCCTGATCCGGAGCTTCGTAAACAGGCCCTCATGAGTATTGAAACAAAGACGTTCCATTGTGAAGGCGGGTCGATTTACGCCTTATTAGCGGGGGATCGCTACCATGAGGCGGTGCGATTCATCATCGCTTATCAGACCATCAGTGACTATCTTGACAATCTATGTGATCGTAGCACGTCCCTTGATCCCGACGATTTTCGTGCCCTCCACGAATCAATGCCTCATGCCCTGACCCCCGATGTATCCGGTGAGCGGTATTACCGGCTCCGAAATGAACAGGATGATGGCGGCTACTTGCTGTCTCTTGTTACGACATGTCAGGAAATTCTTAAAAAGCTGCCGACATATCATATAATCGCACCGGCCCTTCACGAACTTGCCGGCTATTATTGTGAACTCCAAGTCCGCAAGCATGTGAGGATCGAGGAGCGTGTGCCGCGCCTGGCGGCATGGTTTGATACCTACAAGGATCATTTGCCTGAGATGAGCTGGTATGAATTTGCCGCGTGCGCCGGCTCCACTCTTGGTATCTTCTGCCTTGTTGCCCATGCTTTTCGCAAAGATTGTTCGGTAGAGCTGGTGGAGCGTATCAAGGATGCATATTTCCCGTGGGTGCAGGGATTACATATACTGCTTGATTATCTGATCGATCAGGAGGAGGATCGTGTCGGCGGGGATTTGAATTTCTGTTCATACTATCCTGACGGCAACGAAATGACGGCAAGGCTAATGCATTTTTATAAGCAGGCAGACCGGAGCATCTCCCGCCTGCCCAACGCACGCTTCCATCACATGATTAATCGCGGCTTACTCGGCATGTATCTCGCCGATAAAAAAGTGGATCAGCAGAAAGATGTGAGAAAGGTTGCAAAAAAGATGATCCGTCAGGGCGGCCTGGTTACCATTTTTTTCTTTTTGCACTGCTGGATATATAGACGCATAAGAAGGTAGTGAAAAAACTGCATGAAGATATTTTATAGAATCTCCTCACCGTTGCTGTGCTGACAGCAATATCCGAGACAGTAGGTTACAGTTTTGGCTTCCAAGAGAATTGTCTTCATTGTAAATCCTCATGCTGGTAATGACTCGACAGGCAGTCAGTGGCCCCGCATTCAGGCTATGGCGCGTGATCGGTTGGGTTATTTTACGTCATATCTGACCACAAAACCGGGAGATGCCACGAGGATCACCATGACGAGTCTCATTGAAGGAGCTGAATTGATTATTTGTGTGGGCGGGGATGGCACCCTCAATGAGGTAGTAAATGGATTTATGGACGAGGCTGGACCGAGTCGGACTGATGCTTTGTTGGGGTTTGTGCCAACTGGGACAGGGTGTGATTTTATTAAGACTGTGCCGATTCCCGCAAGGATTGAACAATCTCTCGACACGATTAAAGAAGGGTATACGAAGGTCATTGACGTAGGGCGGCTTCAGCACCGCAATGATCATGGACTTCCGGTGACCCGTTATTTCCATAATATCGTCAGTTTTGGCCTTGGTGGCGAGGTTGATGACCGCATCAACAAAAAAAAGAGCAAGGCATTCGGTCCCTTTATTTCTTTTATCTGGGCAACCGTGGTTTCAATCTTCCTTTACGGCAAGAAAAATATACGCATTCAGATTGACAACTCGTATGACAAGAAAGTCATTGCCTGGAACATAGCTGTGGCTAACGGTCAGTATCACGGCGGGGGCATGCGAGTGGCCCCTGATGCACTCATTGATGACGGTCTATTTCATATAACGGTAATCGGAAATCTGAGTCTCGCTGAGGTCTTTTGGCATCTGCCCAAGTTGTATAATGGCCGAATCAAAGATATCAAAGAGGTAACGATCCTGACGGGGAAAACAGTCAACGCATTCTCTGATGATCGCGTCCTCTTAGATTGCGATGGAGAACAGCCGGGCAGTTTACCGATAGTTATTAACATCATGCCTGCCGCTTTGAGAATGATTACAAAAAAATCATAGATTTAGGCCTCTCTGTGTGATATTCGTGGCGCAATTGATGAAAAATTACTCAACAACTGGGGTTTAATTCTCCATTCTCTTGATGATATGCTTCTTGTCATGATTTGGGGCATTAATCTAATCTCCCGTAATTGTGTATAGTTAGTTCAATATCTCAGAATAGACATTCATATGGTATATAGCTTGCACTAAAAAATTCTTCTGATATAAGAATCCGTTAATGACTGCGGGAAATTCATATTTTAAGAAATATAATAAGGAGGTTGCCTGGAATGAAACGTCTGATGCTATTAGTAGCAGGTATTGTTTTTGTTTTCAGCGCTTCCGTCTTCGCCATTGACGGAACTTCCCAAGCCCCCGCCAAGGCCGATCCGTCTAAGGCAGTTACTGTGAAAGCGCCTAAGGAAACAAAGGTGAGCATTACGGGAGTTGTTAAGGATATCTCAGATACAGTGATATCGGTTGAGCGTACCGTCAGGGGAAAAACGGAGATAATGGAATTTGCGTTGGATAAAGCCGTTGAAAAAATCAATGTTGGCGATAAAGTGAAGGTGAACTACCTGAAGAAAGACGGAAAGAATATTGCCACGAGGGTAACTCCAGTGGTTGTAAGAAAGATAATAAGAAAGACTTCTCCCTTGAAGGAAACAAAACCAGCGCCCGCTGAAGCTCCTTCTCCCCGGAAATAAGATACATAATAATAGTATATTGTCTGCGGCTTAATGGCATGGAGATATAATCTCTGTGCCTTTTTACGTTTAATGGAACAATTGAGTTTTCCATTTTTTTCTGGTATGAGGGTTAATAGTTCGTAATCACTCTTTCAGGGGCAGAGTTTTGTCAACACTACGGGAAGTCATCAAGAAGGCTAAATACCGCGTGTCCAATATGACCGTAAGGACGCGCCTGATTGTGTTGACCGTTCTGGGTCTGGCTTTGACCATGACCATCTGGGGCTGGATCCAGTTGAGGGTGTTGGATGTAATTCTCGTTGAACAGCAGGTCAAACGGCTTTATGACCTTGCAGAAACGGTCAGTACGTATTACCAGCATTTTCCAACTGGTAAAGGTCTATCCGCCCTCGATGATGCATTGGAAGACCACATAAAATCAGATGACAGGCTGGCGCGTATTGATCTTTTTTCCGTTGTGAATGGTGAAGTGGAATATATTGTGGGCGCCGGGCGCGTTCCCTATGAATGGCATGAAAACGTTATAAGCGCAGCCATTGAAAAATCAAAAACCCAGCGTGTTGAATTGAATACTGATGGAGGGCCGGCCCTCGGCCTGTTGTATCCATTTCTATCAGAAAGAGACACGCAGGTTTTTGTCGGTGTTATTGTTTTTTCGCAATCCAGATTTGAAATCTTAGCCCGTGCGAAACGCCTCCTGCTGTTCAGCACGGTTGGTCTTTTGTTTGCCATCCTGTTTGTGCTGGCCTTAAGTTACAGATGGCTAATCGGCAGGCCACTGAGTGTTATCATTGACACCATTGATGACTTCCGTGCAGGCAAATACGTCAAGAGGATTCCCATTGCCAGGCTGGATGAATGGGGCCACCTGGCAGATCATTTTAATGTAATGGCCGACGAGATTGAACGGGTGCTGGCGCGGAATCAGGAGCTCCAAAGGCACCTGGAGGAGAGGGTACAGGAAGCGACACACAATGTGGTTCAACTTCAGCAGCAGGTGAACCAGCTCCAACAGCTAACAGCTTTAGGTTATTTGACGGCGACGCTGGCGCATGACCTGGGCACGCCCCTGCACTCGATTGCGGGTCTTGCCAAACTGCTCCTGGAGCATGACGCTTGGCCGCCGGACGTGGGCCGAAAGCTGGAACTCATAGTTCAGCAGACGCAAAGGCTCAATACGGTTATTCAAAATGTGCGTCATGCCACGCGTCTTCCGGAGCCTCATTTCGAGTCCGTGACTGTGCCTGAACTTTTGAATGAGACACTCCCTCTCGTTGAACCGCTGATGCAGAAATCAGGCATTCAACTCATTGTGGATGTGAATGAAAACATCCCTGTTCTCTTCGTTGACAGGTATCGTGTTCAGACAGCCCTGTTTAATCTCATTCAGAATGCCCTGGAGGCAATGTCCGGAGGAGGGAAGATTTCCGTTACAGCTAAAGCTGTACCGCAAAATAATGCTGTGGCTATTACGGTCCAGGACAACGGTCCAGGCATTCCGCCTGAATTATTGGCAAGGGTATGTGAGCCTTTCTTCAGTACCCATACGGATGAAGGTCTGCGCGGTCTGGGTCTTGCTATTGTGCAGGATATTGTCAAGATCCATGGCGGCAGGATCGAGATGAAGAGCAGTCCCGATGAGGGCACTCAAGTCGTTCTGTACTTCCCGATTGTTGAGAATGTGACGTCCATAGAAGTCCCTCATGATCCGCCATCTCTCAATAAGCCATAGCGCTGAATTTTCGTCCTAAGCGTCTTTCGATCAATCCCTAAATGTTGAGCCGCCTGGCTCTGGTTCCATGATGTGGCTTGCAGCGCCTGTATGATCTGCTTTCGTTCTGCTTCTTCGAGAGGTGGCAAGAGGGGAAGTGTCTCATCACGTTTTGGACGGAACCTTTCCGGAAGGTGTTCGGGGAGGAGCACCATAAAGGGCGACAGGATCAGTGTTTGCTCCAAGACATTTTGCAACTCACGGACATTGCCGGGCCAGTCATAGGCTATGAGAAGCTCCATAGCCTCATCGGAAATGCGGACGGAAGGGTATCCAATCTTTTTAAGGAGGGATTCGATTAATTGCGGCAGATCCTCCTTATGTTCCCGTAAAGGGGGCATATGCAGACGCACAACGAATCGATAAAGAAGGTCTGAGCGGAACGTGCTCTTTTTTACCTCTTCATCGATATTTCTGTTCGTAGCAGCCACTACCCGGACGCTGAAGTGTCGTACTTCGTGACCGCCGAGCCGCCGGACTTCTCCACTCTGCATGAAGCGCAAGAGTTTTCCCTGGAGAGATGGCGACATTTCCGTAATTTCATCAAGAAATATGGTTCCGCTGTTAGATGAAGCAAGCAACCCTTCGTGTTTGTGGTCCGCTCCCGTATACGCCCCCTTTTCGTAGCCGAACAATTCTGAATCCAGAAGGGTATCAGGAATGGCGCCGCAATGAACCACGATAAAGGGCTTGTCCCGCCGCGAACTCAACTGATGGAGAGCTCTTGTTGCGAGTTCCTTTCCTGTGCCACTTTCGCCTTCAATTAATACGCTTGCATCCGCATCTGCAATGCGAACGATCTGCTTATAAAATTCGACCATGGTGGCGGAAGAACCGATAAACTGCGGTTCACCTGATATTTTCGGCTGCCCCTGCATGCGGCGCTGTCGCAGTTCCCGCACTTCGAGAACTTTTTGCACCATGGCGCGAATCGCTTCAGGGGAAAAGGGCTTGCTGATATAATCCCATGCACCCAGCCTGAGCGCCTCCATTGTGGTTTCCAGTGATCCGTAAGCGGTCATCAGGATAACGGGCAGGTCCGGCCATTTCTCACGCACAAGACGGAGAAACTGAAGCCCGTCAATTTCAGGCATTCTGATATCTGACATGAGGAGATCGTATTGAGACAGCTCTTTTTTCAGGGCATCCTTTCCGGAAGTAAAAGTGTCCACCTTGTAGCCTTCACGTGAAAGCGCTTCCTGTAAGAATTCACACGCAACGGCATCATCGTCTATTACCAGAATACGGCCGTGTTTCATATTTGCTCATAGCCCTTTTTGCGAGATGTAATTTGCGAGGTCCGCCACGCGGCAGGAATAACCCCATTCATTGTCGTACCAGGCAACGACTTTGGCCATGTTGCCCTGGAGAACCTGTGTGAACTCCATGTCTATTATGGAGGAATGGGGGTTTCCCTTGAAGTCCGTGGAGACTAAACCTGATTCCTCGCATGCCATGATACCCTTGAACTGTTTCCTGCAAGAGGTTTTGAGGACATTCCTGAGATCTTCCGTTGTTGTCTTGTTCTTGAGTTCCGCAACGAAATCGACGACCGATACTGTCGGCGTGGGCACGCGAAGTGAGTATCCGTCGAAGAGACCGGCGAGGTCGGGAATCACCAGTGACAGTGCCCTCGCCGCACCGGTAGTGGTAGGTATGATATTCTGCCCTGCAGCACGTGCCCGACGCAGATCTCTGTGAGCAAGGTCGAGGATACGCTGATCATTGGTATATGAGTGAACCGTTGTCATCATGCCTTTCTTGATGCCGAAGGTCTTGTGAAGGACAAGGACGGGGGGTGCCAGGCAGTTGGTCGTACAGGAGGCATTGGATAATACATGATGTTTATCGGGTTTATAGTTCTTGTGATTAACGCCCATGACCACTGTAATGTCTTCTTCCTTTGCCGGGGCAGTGATGATGACCTTTTTTGCCCCAGCTTCAATGTGGGCCGATGCTTTGGGACCAGTCAGAAACAGGCCTGTGCTCTCGATAACTATGTCGATGCCCAGATCATCCCACGGAATGGACGCTGGGTCGCGAAATGCCAAGCTCTTGATTAGATGACCATCAATAACAAAGCTGTCCTTCTTAGCCTTGACCTCTCCCGGATAGCGTCCGTAATTTGTATCATATTTAAAGAGGTGGGCGTTGGTTTCCACGTCAAAGAGGTCGTTGATTGCAGCAACGGAAAGAGCCCGGGGATATCTTTCCATGACGGCTTTCAGCACCTGCCGGCCTATTCGTCCAAAACCATTTATACCAAGGCGAATCATAGGGTTTTCCTTTCAATTGTCGTCAATGCGATACTTGTGCGCAGCCATCAGATCACATTGTAACTGCAATGTCTTGTGATGTCTGGCATTGTCCAGGGCGATAGCGCTTAGATTGGCAACTGCCTCCAAATACTTAATTTCCTGATCACTGAATTTATGGATGCTTTCCGAGTATACCCTGAGAACACCGATGGCATTTTTGCGGAGCAACAATGGAACGGCAAATACTGATTTAATGCCTTCTGCTTTTGCCTTTGCTCCGTACTGGAAATTCTTATCGGTCTGGACATTCTTCAACCACACGGTCTCACCTGCAAGAACCTTCTGGTCCAGTCCGCTTTCCTTTATCAAGATAGGCCCTTTATGAAGGTAATCTTTAGAGAGTCCGTAGGCAGCGCCAAGGACAAGCTGCTTCTTCCGTGAATCCAGGAGTCTGATGCTGCATGCCTTAATGCGCATAGCATGTGTTGCGCTCTGGACAATCTTACCCAGAACAGTGGATGGCTCCAAAGAGGCATTGATAACCCTGGCCACCTCGTATAAGGCAGCGAAATAGTCCGTCTCCTTCTTTTTCATATGTCCACCTCCTTACATAGTAGAGAATACCGGGTGATGATTTATCAAGTTACACTATTTCCATAATGAATTGACTGATTGAGTCTAACCTTATTGAATGGAATTCGTCAAATGAAATCAATGGATCGATTGAAGCTCGCCTGACGGCGTTTTCTCGAAAATGAACTTGTTGATTCAGGCTGATGGCGTTACGAGCGACTCTTTATCGATACGGAAGCCTTTCCTTTTCTGGCAACCATACGGAAACCCTGTTCCAGGAGTCTTGTCGTATCCCGTGTTCTGATTCTGGGATTTTTCTCGCCCATTACAACAGCGATGAGTCTTGTATCTCCCCTCTTTGCCGTAGCAACGAGGTGAAATCCGGCAGCCCGGACGAAACCCGTTTTCAATCCGTCCACATCCTCACACTGCCCGAGCAGAGGGTTGCTGTTACGCTGGGTAATGTTGGCGAATGTATATTCCTGCATGGAGTGGATTTGCAAAGCCTCCGGGAAATCCTTTATGTAAGCGCGGGAGAGCTTGAGAATGTCCCGGGCGGTAGTGACCTGCCCCCTCGCCGGAAGGCCATTCGGATTCACAAAATGACTGCGCTTCATATTCAGAACCTTTGCCTTGGCATTCATCATCCTGACAAAACTATTGATGCTCCCGCCAAGATGTTCAGCAACGGCAATGCTGGCATCATTTGCAGAGACAACGGCGATACCCTTTATAAGGTCGTCAAGTACAACTTCCGTTTCATCGACAAGGTACATGCTCGATCCCCCGGTTATCTGGGCATTCGTGCTTATCCTCACCTTGTCTGCAGGATTAATCTTCCCCTCATTGATTGCCTCGTGTACAAGGTACAGGGATAGTATCTTTGTCAGGGAAGCTGGTTGCATGGGCTTGTCCGGATTTTTTGCATAGAGGACCTTGCCGTTGCTGTCGTTAATCAGAATAGCAGACTTAGCTTTCAGTTTAATGCGGGGCGCAGCCGAAAGTTCTCCGTCAAAAAAGAAAAAGGACGCGACAACAATAAGACACAGGGACGAAGCAAATTTTCTTATATTCATCGAAGACAGGCCCCAAAGTAATTCTATTAGCGATAGACCCTTGCAGAATGTCCTTCACCGAAAGGGTTTCCCTCAAACTTGTTTTTTAAATTAACATATTAATTCTAAAAAATCCATCAAAGATAGATTTCGAAAGAGCAGGCGCTTGGCGGGGTTTTCAAAGTTTGGAGAGGATCTGTCGGTATGGGGAATTATAAATTCAATTAAGGGCGGGATTCATCATGGATGGGTCCATGCAATTGCAGAATATGATCCACTGCCTTCTCCACGAGGGCCTCGGCATTGGCAGAAAGGTTGCGATGAAAATCAAAGTCATAACCGCGGATAGAAACGATATGCCCCGCAGGTTCTCGATGGTACAGTGACTTGAGAAGTGCAAAAAGCATTGCAGGTGTAAGATGGTGAGTGAAGGTGGCAGGAGTAAAGTCCGGAGATACTGGGGCGCAATAGAGACTATCCACGTTATCATAAACGTGCGCATCCACAAAGATGACCTTGTCGTAAGGGATTATTTCATCCATTAACTCTGGCGCCAGTTGAACCAGAAATATGGAATCTATTTGTGCGCCAAGTCCCTCTAACCCGGTCTCGTCTTCGTGCAACATCCCCTGACCCAGGCGCCGCCTGAGATCATTGACCACATGATATGCAACGCCGTCATCGGCGCGGTCTATATTGCCAAAACCAATAACCAGAGTCCGAGTCATCATGCCTATAAGCGCAAAAAAGTTAAAAGCGGGTGAACTAACTGCGTTCACCCGCTTGTGTTAAAACCGTTGAGATCAGATTTTCATATTACCGGGAAATTCGATCCAGCACTGTGCCGTCTGCCGCTATAAGAGTTACTTCCAGGGGCATTTTCCCTATGGCATGTGTCGCGCATGACAGGCATGGATCATAGCAACGGATAGCGGCTTCCACCCGGTTCAACATACCTTCGGTGAGCTTCGTGCCATCAACGAAGGCTTTTGCGACCAGGTCTGAGGCTGTTTGCATGGCCCAATTATTGTTGCCTGTGGCCACGATGAGGTTCACCCTGGTCAACTGGCCATTCTCGTCCGTACCGTAATCGTGGAAAAGGGTCCCTCGAGGGGCCTCAATCACGCCAACCCCCTGGCCCGGGAGCTGCGTATGTGTCGGATAAGTGCGGATATCGTTGGACATGATATCCGGATCGTCCAGCAACTGAGCAACCCGCTCTAAAGCATAGACGAGCTCGATCAACCGGGCATAGTGATAATAGAGAGAGCCTTCCACAGGCTTGCCGCCATTGATCTGCTTGAAGAGTTTGAGTTCCTCGTTTGCCAAGGGTGTGCCGATCTTATCCGCAACGTTCAAACGCCCTAACGGGCCTACCCGATAGGTTCCCCCCGGCCAACCGAGCTTGCGCAAGTAAGGATACTTGAGGAAAGACCAGGACTCCACATGCTCGGCTATATATGACAGGTAATGATCCGTCTTGAACTGTGCCACAAAGTCGCCCTCGGCATCCTTTACCCGGATCTCACCATCGTAAAGCTGAAGGCCGCCTTCCATGTCTACCAGACCCATATAGTTGGAAGGGAAGGATGCAAACATAGAAGCCAGTTCTTTGTTGGACCCCAGCCAGTCCTTGCCGATGCTCACCGCCACCTTGGCGATACCCACCATGGTATCGAACTCGGCGAGTATTTCGTCGCGGTCCTTGGGGGAGAGAGGTGCGTTTACCCCACCAGGAACAGCAAAATTGGGATGTACACGCTTCCCACCAAGTCTTTGAATGATCTGCTGTCCGAAGCGGCGCAGGTTCACTGCCTTCAATGCCAGTTCGGGGTTCGCTCCGATGATCCCGAAAACATTCCGAATGGCCGGGTCAGCATCAAAACCCAGGACCAGGTCAGGGGCTGCCAGGTGGAAAAAATGCATCCCGTGGGATTGCACGAATTGCCCCATATGCAGCAACTCGCGCAGCAACTTGGCAGGCCGCGGCGGTTCCACACGGGCGACGCCATCGCAGGCCTTCGCTGAGGCCAGGTGATGGCTTACCGGACAGATACCGCAGATGCGCTGAGTAATTTGCGGCATCTCAAAGTATGGGCGACCTTCAGTAAATTTCTCTAAACCACGGAATTCATCGACGTGGAAAAAGGAGTGATCTACCTTGCCTTCTTCATTCAGATGGATCGTGATCCGCCCATGACCTTCGATGCGTGTTATGGGTTCAATGGTTATCTTTCGAGCTTCCATAGATATTCTCCTCTAATCATATGTAAAAAGTTCACGTGGCAAAACAATAGGCACTCGCCCGGCAAGTAGTTCTGTCAATGCGTACCAAAACGCATCAGCCCTCGGCGGGCAGCCGGGAATAAAGAGATCAACCTTTACTACTTCACCAACGCCCGTAACCAT
>Ga0315278_10000463_pt1 | contig 35641 bp, 36 predicted proteins | sample YL17G06_0_MG_FD_203880 | JGI IMG/M metagenome (GOLD analysis project Ga0315278, IMG submission 203880) | Sediment microbial communities from Yellowstone Lake, YNP, Wyoming, USA - YL17G06_0 | ecosystem: Environmental > Aquatic > Freshwater > Lake > Sediment | place: USA: Wyoming | collected... | reverse complement strand
CGGAAGTCACCCCGGAAGTCACCCCGGAAGTTTCCCCCCAAGTCACCCCCCAAGTCAGCATGCAAGATAAAGCCTCTATCCATGACGATCTTCAAGTCACCCCGCATGTTACCCCGCATGTTACCCCGCATGTCACCCCGCATGTTACCATGCATGTTACCATGCAAGATAAAACGTCTATCCATGGCGCTCTTCAAGTTTCCGACCATGTTACCCCCCATGTCACCCCGCAAGTCACCATGCAAGATAAAGCCTCTATCCATGACGTTCTTCAAGCTTCCGATCAAGTTACCATGCATGTCACCATGCATGTACAGAAAATTCTTGAAGCTTGTATAGAAGAAAAAAATCGTGAAGAACTGCAATATGCAGTAGGTTTAAAAAATCGGGACTATTTTAGAAAAGAATATCTAAATCCGGCAGTTGAGGCAGGACTGCTTGCTTTGACTATCCCGGATAAACCGAAAAGTACTAAGCAGAGATACCGCCTAACGGAAAAAGGCAAAGCATATTTAAAAAACAGGATAAAGAAACATGAATGATAAGCATAGAGGATAACCATGGCGAAGAAGAACATCTACGGCGACGAAGTGCTGAAAGTATTCGTAGTATAACCAAATCCCACTGCAAAATAACAAACATCCACCATGGGAACCATAAGTCCACGTATGGACGATTCCCCTGATACCGCGGATATTTTTTCATCATTCACCACTCACCACTCACCATTCATCATTCAATTCTCACCCCCCCCACATTAAAATGGTTTTTTTAGGAAATATTTTAAATTGAGTGGAAGAGGGTAGCCAAATTATAATTTTCTGTTGACAAATATCAGCCTATAATATAAAATCTATTCTTCAAATTTATTTCACAATTGAAAAGTGAAATGGATTAATATAGTACATAATTTTTTTGTAAAGGAGGCAAAACGTAAAATGAAAGAAGAAATTATTGCTAAAGCAAGCAAAATATTTATCGAGAATCTGCCGGCCGAGACAATCGGGACTTTTAATGTCACCGATATCGCCCGCAAGTTCAAAGTCAGCCTTTCTTACCTCTCCCGCTGCTTTCACAAGTATAATCATTGTACCCCGCGCGAATACCTGGAGTTATATAAAATGTTTCGGTTCGAATCAACCGTGTTGTTCAAACAAAAAAACACTGTAATAGATGCCCTGAAGGTAATGAAAATCGAAAACGCCAATCATTTCAATAAGAGATATAAAATAAGGATGGGAACAACGCCGGGTAAGTACTGCAAGAAGTACAGGCAACTACGGAAAGAAACTAAGAAACGAATCGCTGCCCTACGTAAACAAAAATAGCGTTTTTTTTACTTCAAAAAAGACTCTATCAGCAGAACAGATGAACATTTTAGTTAGTTTTGCATGATTTTTTTTTGCAAAGGGGGGCTTGACAGGAATGAATCGGGGGGGTACAATAAAACTCAAATCCCCCTTATGGCTTCCAGGTGAGAGATTAGAGATCAATTAAAAGACATTTCAAATTTAAACTGGAGGTTTATAAAATGTCAATCGAAAAATTGAGTTTCGTTGTTATGCCGGAAAAAGACACCATTGTCCAGCAAGTCTTGGATAATTTGTCGGCAGAATTGGATTTTCTGCTGCTCCTGGCTATTGAAGACCGCATGGGTCTCACAAAAATGGGCCGAAGAGATGTGGATTTCGTCTATCGTACATTCAAGCACGCTTCAGGCACCCCTGTTTATGTCCCCCCTTTTGTATCTCTTGAAGAGTTCAAGAAAGATGTCGATTTATCCACCTGGCTGCGGAAAGTGGAAAAGAAATTGGACTTGATTATCACGAAGGTCAGGGATACCGCGTTGGTGTCGGAGTCGGAAGCGTACCAGTCGGCGCGACTGTTTTACAATTCCGTAAAAGCCGCCGCGAAAGCCGGCGACGAAGAGGCGGAAAAGATCACCAGGGAACTGGCCGTACACTATAAGAAGAAAATCGAGTCTCCTGCAGCAGCGAAAAAAACTTCGAAGGAAGCAGCCAAAAGCGCTTCAAATGAAGAAGAGTCGCTCAAAGAAGAAACAAAAGCGTAATCTACAGAACCCCGGGTTCCGTTTTTACCCTGGAATCCGGGGTTCCTCCCTTCCTTAAATGAAACATTAATAAAAAAAGTTGGTCCACAGATTACACAGATTAACACAGATTGTTTTTCCGCGCTTCTTTTTTCCCTGATCCCCGACTCCCGATCCCTGACCCCTCTTTTTTTCATCATTCATCATTCATCATTCTAAATCTCACCAATGACCACTGACCACTCACCACTAACCATTTACCACTCTACCTCCTTATGAACCGGCATCGCCCCGGGAAGATGCGTGATCGCATGGGAATGAGGCGACGTTGCCTTCCGGAGATGGAAAATCGCCTGGTCCGGATGAAAAATTTCCTTTACGGGATGGATCATCGCATGAAAAAGAAGCGATATTTACTCTCGATGATGGATGATCGCTTGCCCATGATGCAAATTTGCATCATCGGGACAAAAAATCGCTTGAGAAGGATGAAAAATTGCCTCGACGGGATAGAAAATTTCATGGCGAGGACCAAAATTTGTCTCAAGGAGATGAAAAATTTCATGAGGAGGAGGCGATTTTTGTTCCCGGGGATGGTTCATCGCATGGTCGGGAGGCGACGTCGGTTCTCAAGGATGCGTGATCGCTTGAAGTTGATGCATATATGCATCCACGGGACAAAAAATCGCTTGAGAAGGATGAAAAATTGCCTCGACGGGATAGAAAATTTCATGTGGAGGACCAAAATTTGTCTTAAGGAGAGGGAAAATTTCATGAGGAGGAGGCGATTTTTGGTCTCAGGGATGGTTCATCGCATGGTCGGGAGGCGTCGTCGGTTCTCAAGGATGCGTGATCGCTTGAAGCTGATGCATATATGCATCCACGGGACAAAAAATCGCATGGGCCGGATGAAAATTTGTCTCCCCCTGACAAAAAATTCCATGGGGAGGACCAAAATTTGTATCGAGGGGACGGAAAATTCCCTGGGCCGGACGAAAAATTGCTTCATCAGGAGATAAAATCGCCTGCTATGAAAGTAGTCGCTAAGGTCCCGGCGGGACACCCACAAAAAGCGAAGGACCGCGAAGTAGGGGCGAACCGCCTTGTTTCCGTGTTCGTCCGTTTATTGGCCGGGGCCTCTGGCCCTCCCTGCTTTTTTCTTCGCTTCTTCTCTTCCCCTCTTCTTCGCTTCTATCTTTCTCTCCCGATGGCCTTGGTGGCAAAAATTTTCTTATCCTGATTCCTGTGACAGAAGAAAAAAGGAATTGACAAACGAGCGAGAAAAAGATACTATATATCAAAAGGAAGTTCGAATGAATTTTGCTTCGTTTGAAGCTTTGGTTAACAAATTTGAAATATTGCCGGAACAAGCCAAAAAAGAAGCATACGACTTCGTCGAATTTCTTATTGAAAAAAGAGCCCCGAAAAAGAAAAAGATCGATAAGAGAAAATTACTGGAAGTCTCCTGCTGGAGCGATGAAGATATTCAGGTCATTGAGGAAGCAGGGAGAGAGTTGAACCAATAGTGTTATTGATTATCGGAATACACTTGACAAACAAAAATCGCTATCTTAAAATGATGATGTGGATAGAATGAATATAAAAAAATGGGTCTATAAAAGAATTTGTGGATGAAATGAGAATAGCCAGAGGACAAAAAAATGGCCTCCCTTCGGGAGGGAATGTTTGGGAGGGGGGAATTAGGCAACCTCCTTATCCCCCCACCCCCCCCAACCACCACCTTTCCATCTGCAAGCCCCCCAGGATTGAATTCGGACCCAGAAAAAATATCGGAACTGGAGGCGAAAATCTTGGATAAACAATGCTTTTCGTTTCATTTACCTCCATGGCTACCCACAGATTCTTTTGAGGAGGCAAAAAAATAGATTACAAAGAAGGAATATGGAGGTCACAGGTGGATTCGTCTATTGAAAGTAGCGTAAAAGGTCTTACACACCAGCGGAATATCCGCGATCGGATAATCGTAACTCTTGGACTTCTGATATTAGCCGCCATCGTACAGTGGGTTGCTTTGGAAATACCCACAGTGAACTGGCTATCTGGAGTGAGTACCGGTCTCATTGTGCTCGCTGCGGCCGGTATATGGGTGTCTTTCTTTGCAGAGCGTGAAGCACGTATTGCTCAAGAGGAAAGTATGACCATGCTCACACACAGAATCGACGCCCGATTTTCAATTCTCAAGGCGACCGAACAGGCTAAAATCGAGGAAATGTACTACGACATTTCCAATACCAGAGGTGAAAACAGATATAGAGATGACTTGGTTAGGGAGCTACAGAAAGCGAAGGGGGAGATAAAAATTCTTGCTGTTGCAGCACGGGAGTTTCTGCATATCGGCGAAGGGTTTGTGTCCAATGAGATTGACTCCCTGATTAACCCAAATAGCAAGAAGCACAATAATTTGATTACCGTCAAAGTCGCCCTTCTTCACCCTTGTTCCGAAGCTGCAGTCTCGCGTGGACTCCGTGAACACCCTGGCAAAACCTTTGAGTCTTACGATGAAAGTATTCTTTGGCAGGATCTGCGAAAGTCATGTATCACCCTTCTGGATTGGCAAGAGCAAAATTACAAAGTAGAAGCGCGCCTGTACAAAGTTAGCCCCGCATGTTTTTTAGTATTTATTAACGATGTGCTGTTCGCGGAATACTATCACTTCGGTATGGGTGGCCGTGCTTCCGGGAAAATTCCCCTTATGAAAATCAAGAAGGAAAGCGCCCTATATTGCGAACTTGAAGGGCACTTCAATTACGTGTGGGAGACGGCAAAGCCCTTTACGTTCAATAAAAAACTATTTGAGAAGATCGAGGACCAAACGACCTCGAAAGATTCTGAGTTTGCCACCACCATCCAATTCACTCGTCCTGACTTGTTTCAGCCAGGCTTTTACCAGGCCAGCGGAGACCGGAGTGACAACCCAAGGTAGAACCACTTAGCAGCACAATATGCACATACATCGGCGGAACGGGAGATTTCTTTCCTGCCTCAAGGTGTGGTAAATATATTCTTCCGGTGAAACTGGAGATGATTAAGAAAAGGAGCATGATTTGACAGAGTTTAAATGCGAAACAAGAAATCAAGGAGAGGATGGAATCACACTTTTTGATTTAGCCTTTTCACACTATCTTTACAAAGTGAAAACCGGAAACGATGACCCCTCTGATGAACTAATGCAATCTGTAAAAAAAAATGGTCTTGAAAATAAAAACATCCACTTATTGCTGACATGGCTAAATAACTGGGGTTGTAGGCATATTTCAAAGGAATCACATAATGCTTTTAGTAAGGAAATTGAGACATGGTGGCAAGATAACATTAACGTGTTTAGGAAAACAAATGGTGAAAATGATTCTAGCGTAGTTAAAGCATTTAACTCTTTGGCAAGCATTCCGGTTCCTGAAAAAGGCAGAACAATCCATTTTGGACCTGTTGCAACTGCAAAAACATTCTTCATTATAGATCCGGAGAAATTCGTTCCCTGGGATACAAAAATACGGGAAAAATACCAACTTGATGAATCAGGCTCAGACTATTGCAAGTTTCTTAATATTGCGACAGGAATGATCAAAGAAGTGAAACGCCAATGTAACGAGAAGAATAGGGATTGGGATAGTCTTAAGGGAAGCATATTCAGCGGGTATATATCAAATTATAAGCTAATAGATGAGTATTTGTGGATAACGATAACTAACAATATCGAGATTAGCAAGGAAGAAGTATTAGAAATATGCAAGTTGTAAAAAGCAGGTGGGGAAAAATCGGTTTGTCCCCACAAAAAAAAGTTTGGTTCTCCTCGTTAAAGATTTCGATATCATCCGGAAGTATATCTGAGAGTACCGGGAATTATTTGCGGCACTCTGATATTTTTTTGAGTTGGAAAGAAATCACCCTGAACTGCCTGGATTTCATTCGGGATATCTCTTTTATTGGTTTTCCTGCATGACTGCCCAATAGTAAAGTCGCAAAAACTCCTCTGGGCTTACAACCTCAAATGCAGTGCTTTGCAATTCATTAAGGAAGCGCCGATTCCGCATACTCTTCCTCAAAAATCTGTTGCCGAATTTTACGCAGGTTGTTAATTACCTCTTCTTTCGTTTCTCCTAAGCCAAAACCGCCGGAAGCATGAATTTGTTTCTGCAATTGGCGCAAATCGCGCTGCCACTTCTCATACTTGATTTCTGCCAAACGGCGCTGCACGGCTTGTCCGATGAAATCAATCATGTTGGGGTATTCCAATTCTTCCTGCGCCCAGACTAGTTCGCGGTACAGGTTTTCTGGAACTTTCCAGACAATTTCTTGTGCCATTTTGCGCCTCCTAAAAGCATATCTAAAGTATATATATCCAATTGTTTTAAGTCCATTTTATCCTCTGGGCATAATATAATGATTTGCATGGTGTTTGTCAATACTATTTTATAGATTATACTTCGTGGGCTTCTTTTGGGACGAAAATTGACCTATCCCCAACCACTCTACTATGATTTCCTTCCCTTTTTTGTCAAATTCTCCTTGACAATGGCATCAACTTCCTTTATCATTGGTTCATGGATGAAAAAGGATTTTCCAATACAGCGAACCGCCGGATAGGCAGTAGGCAATTGCAAGCAAATAGATTAGCGCACTTCTGGAAGATAATCAAGCGGCGTTCTATACGGACAGAAAAACGAAACTCCGCATTTTATGCGGATCAATATAATTATTGTTTGGCGTGAAAGGAGCGGAAGTACATGGGGCATATCTACGCACTAAGCGGTCCGTCAGGAGTCGGCAAGACAACCTTTCTTCAGTCTCTTGTGCCTGCGTCTCCGATCAAGTTGCTACCGCGATATACGGATCGCCCGATGCGTGAGGGTGAAGAAGAGGGTTTCGAATATCATTTCCTCGACCACGATGCGTTTCTCCAAAAGGTATATGCCAACGACTTCATACATGTTGAGAAGTGGGGTGACTACTACTCAGGAATCGATACCCGCTCACTCGAAGACGTGCTCCGATCGTCTCAGCACGGGCTGGTACTTGCCTCCACTTACGGTGCCGCACGCCTGCGGGCATCTTACCGTGTCCATGTTACCCACATTTACATGTGGACAGGCGCTCGCTCAACCTTGCTGCTCCCCCGATGTGTGAGAAATAACTCACCAGAGATACAAGAGCTACTTTGGCGCATTAAGAAGAAGCGAAACGAAAAAGGCTTCTCAGAATTTGAAATCGAAGCGCTCGTTGATGATCGATTTATTGCCAAAAGGATGATTGACAACTTCCTTGATATTGCAGCCGTGAACGGTCGCCTCCGCAATGGAGAAAACATCGAAGTGCTACCGAATATCCATGACAAGATGGACCAGACTCTGGAACACTTTATGCGCCTTCGACGCCAAGTTGCTCCAGTCGACATGCTTCGTGGCTGGAGTGCAATCGGTGGCTGTTTTGTCTTGATGCCTTTTCGCGAGGAGCTGCGCCCAGTGTACGACGATCACATTGTTAGAGTATGTGAGGCATTGGGTATGACCGTCACTCGTGCCGACCAAATATACTCAACGCGCCCAATCATTGATGATATTCTTGAAGCTGTTGCATCGGCCAAGGTGATCATAGCAGACCTCACCCAGCGAAACCCCAATGTCTTTTACGAGGTAGGTGTTTGCCACACATTGGGCAAGACTGTGGTCCTGATTACTCAGGAGGATGTCGTTCCCTTTGATCTAAGACATATTAGGCATATCAAGTATGACTTTACTCCCAGAGGAATGAAGGTTTTTGAGGAAAGTCTTAAACTAACATTGCAGACAGTTCTATACTGAGGGGAATCTGCCGAACAACCGGAGCGGTTCATCCGTGGCTTTCGGCATCCAGGAATGCTTTCCTATAGCGCTTTGATAAATGGATCGACAATTGCTCAGATAAATAACCATTTGTTCACAGTGCAAAGAGGTCATATATTGCCTGTCTCGTGCCTGTCCTCGCTAAAAAAGAAAAAATATTTGTTTATCCTCGCTTCCGTTTAACATTTATCTCAGATTGAGATATAATTCAAATATGCACATAATCACCCAAAAACAATTAAATGAAATGGAGAAGGTTTGGCCGCTGGTATCGAGTTTTGTAACAGTCCTCCATACTCAAGAACAGTGTGATAACGCTGTCCGGGTATTAGACGAATTGATGGAAAAAGTCGGCGAGGACGAAAATCATCCGCTGGCTTCGTTAATGGAAATCCTGGGAACATTGATTGAAAACTATGAAAGCAAGCATTTCCCGGAAACTGCTTCGGATCCGGTCGGTACTTTAAAATTTTTAATGAAAGAACATGGCCTAAAACAGGGCGACTTAGTGGAAATTGGCAGTCAAGGGGTTGTTTCGGAAATTCTTAAAGGAAGGCGGGAGCTTAATGTTAGGCAGATAAAGGCATTAAGTCTTCGTTTCAATGTTTCACCGGGTGTTTTCTTATAGTAAAAAATTGGCCTGCCCTCTATATCCCTTCTTAAACTTGCCGCGGCCCTTTGTTTCTGTTATAATACCTCGCGGAGGTTTAAATAATGCTGACCAGATTGAGGGTAAACAATTTTAAAAGGTTCGACCGAATCGATATCGAACTGGGCAGTAATGCCGTCCTGATCGGCCCCAATAATTGCGGCAAGACCACGGCGCTCCAGGCATTGGCGCTCTGGGACATCGGCTTAAGACGCTGGAATGAGAAAAGAAAGGGCAAGACCTCTCCCGAAAAACGACCGGGGGTAACCATCAACCGGCGCGACCTTGTTTCCATCCCCGTACCCAGCGCCAACCTTTTATGGCGGAATCTGCATGTGCGGGACGTCGCCCGCGTCAAGAATGTCGAAGAGTCATCACGGATAATTCAGAATATCCGGGTGGAGATCATTGTCGATGGCGTTACAAAAGACGCCGCCTGGTCCTGCGGCCTTGAATTCGATTATGCCAACGAGGAATCCTTTTATTGCAGACCCATACGGCTCGACGATGAAATGAAGCGTATGCCTATTCCCACGGCAGCGGATGATATTAAAGTGGCATTTCTGCCGCCCATGTCCGGGCTGACAGACCGGGAATTTATCAAGCAAACCGGGGAAATCGGCGTTCTTATCGGCCAGGGACAAACCGCACAGGTGCTTCGCAATCTCTGTTTTCAGCTATACCGCCAGGAAAATGACCGCGGCATTTGGAGTAACCTGGTTGACCGGATCAGGATTTTTTTCGGCGTCGAATTGCTCCCCCCTGATTTTATCGCCGAGAGAAGCGAAATAACCATGGCATATAAGGATGAATATGGGAATAAACTCGATCTTTCATCATCGGGCCGGGGATTGCAGCAAACCCTTTTGCTTTTAGCATATTTGTATACAAACCCGGGGGCCGTACTCCTACTCGATGAACCCGACGCTCACCTGGAGATATTGCGGCAAAGACAGATTTACAACCTCCTGGTGGATGCAGCGGCGAAACAAAATTCGCAAATCATCGCGGCCAGTCATTCCGAAGTGGTGCTGGCGGAAGCAGCGGAGAAAGGCACGGTAATCGCCTTTGTAGGGAAACCCCACCGGCTGAACGACAGGGGCTCGCAATTGCTAAAGTCCCTTCAATCCATAGGATGGGATCAGTATTATCAGGCCCAACAGACCGGTTGGGTACTATATCTTGAAGGCCCCACAGACCTGGATATCTTACGTTCCTTTGCGGTGACGCTTCGCCATGAGCGCGCCATCGAAATATTGGCGCGCCCCTTTGTTCATTACCTCGGCTCCAATTATCCCCCCAAAAGCCGGGACCATTTTAACGGATTACGGGAAGCAAAAAGCGATCTCGTTGGGGTCGCTTTGTTCGATCGTCTCGATAGATCCTTACAGACCGAAGGACCGCTTATCGAAGTAATGTGGGAACGCCGTGAGATCGAGAATTACTTCTGCGTAAAAGATGTTTTGGTCTCATATGCAAAGAACGATTTAAAAGAAGATCCTCTCAGCGATCATGCGGAGGCGCAACGCCGGGTCGCGGCAATGGAAGAATCGATTCAAGAAGTCACGACTGCCCTTGAAACGCTGGGAAAACCGCCGGCATGGTCGTCCGATATCAAATCCACCGATGATTTTCTGGATCCCTTGTTCAAGACATATTTTAAGAAACTCAACTTGCCTATCCTGATGCGAAAGACAGATTATCACCGGTTGGCGGCGTTATTACCCGGGGATAAAATAGACCCGGAAATCAAGTTTAAACTGGATACAATCGTTGCCGTGGCTGATCGCGCACGGATACAAGGAGCTGAATAAACAAACTTCCTTTCGAGAGGGAAAAAATTGGATAGTCCCCTAACCCATTATAATCGAGATATGATTTACATAAGGCATGTGCTGACCCATAAAGAATGCGATAAAGGCACATGGAAGGAGTAAAAAATGGGCGCATTAAATTTGAAGATAAATGAAATTAAAAAGGTTTGGCCGCTGGTATCGAGTTTTGTAACAGTCCTCCATACTCAAGAACAGTGTGATAACGCTGTCCGGGTATTAGACGAATTGATGGAAAAAGTCGGCGAGGACGAAAATCATCCGCTGGCTTCGTTAATGGAAATCCTGGGAACATTGATTGAAAACTATGAAAGCAGGCATTTCCCGGAAACTGCTTCGGACCCGGTCGGTACTTTAAAATTTTTAATGAAAGAACATGGCCTAAAACAGGGCGACTTAGCGGAAATTGGCAGTCAAGGGGTTATTTCGGAAATTCTTAAAGGAAGGAGGGAGCTTAATGTTAGGCAGATAAAGGCATTAAGTCTTCGTTTCAATGTTTCGCCGGCTGTTTTCTTATAGTTTTTTCCCTTGTCCTTTAAAAAAATCCTTGGTGTCTTGGCGCCTTGGTGGAAAAAATTGGCCTGTCCCTAACTGCAGTTGCCGGATTTTACCAATATCGATGCCTGGCAGGTTTCTCTCACCCTTCATGGACAGGTACAGGATCCTCAGTTTGTCAAGTTCCTGGAGCGGATAGGTCGGGAAATTCAGGCGCCGTTCGATACGCATGACTTTCTCTTGCTGGATAGTATCCACCGCCACAAAACAGCAGCGGAGTCGCTTAAGCCCCGCTTGTCGCGCCTGGTCGAACTCGGTGTGCTGGAAAGCATCGGCCGCGGACGAGGGGTGCAATACCTGCTCAGCCGTCGTTTTTATGCGTCTATCGGCAAAAGCGGCGAATACACCCGCCTCAAAGGTCTTGATCGGGCGACCAATAAAGCATTGCTATTGGAGCATATCAAAAATATTTACCCGGAGGGGTGCGCCCAGGAAGAACTTGAACAGGTTCTTCCAGGCGTCTCCAGAAGCTTCATCCAAAACCTTTTGCGAGAGCTTCGCGACGAAAGACTCATTTCTTCTTCCGGGCAGCGGCGCTGGACAAGGTGGCGACTGAATTCGAACGATGATGAAAAAGCATAGAAAAGCATAGAAAGTATAATAAAATAGGGCATGTAGAGAAATTTTAGAAAGTATAAAAAATATAGAAACGTACAGAAAAGCATAGAAAGTATTGTAAAATAGAGGATGTATATAAACTATATAAATATAAAAAGCATAGAAAAGCATAGAAAAAAGCATAGAGGCTAACCATGGCGAAGAAATGCAGCTACTTCGACGAAGTGCTGAAAGTATTCGAAGTATATCTACATTCCTTATAACTCAACATCGCGTCAGTAGACCGGTTATTCGACTTTCATATGGCGTCGGCTAAAGGCCCAGACTCCTACCAGGAAATAAATGACGGTTAAAAGGATTAAGGCCGAAAGCTCCGGCAATATATCCTTTATACCCATGTTCATTATCAATACTTTCTTTAATGCGATGATCGAATGGGTCGGCGACATCAACCCCTGGACCGTTACCGGGTAACCCGCCAGCGAAAACAACTCTTTCCCCCGCAATTTGATTTCTTTTATTTTAAATCCCTGTCCATTTCATCATTGTTCATCTTAATATCCGGGTAAGCAGTATACCATAAATTGAAAAGAAAATAAAATTTTTGGGAGGGTCCGAACCAGGGGGCCCTTTTATTAAAAGGGTCCCCTGGTCGTCGAAGGTAAGAAGGGTTACCAGTATCGGTAGGAGTTTCCGCCCAGGTTCGCCTGGGTGTTGAATTTGATTTTATAAATATCCATCATCGAGTTGCTCATGTTCATGTAGGATTGGTGGCGACGGTTTTGTTCGGCCATCATCTCCTCCACCGATTTCTTGCCGGCGGGCGCTTTGTTGGCGGCCACAGGCGCTTGTGTCTGCGTCGCGGCGGGGAGCAATGATTTCAACTGTTCGGCCCAGATAGTGCGGTACTTGGCCTTAACTTCCTGGGATAGCTGGGGCCAGGCCATGCGCATCATGGACGCATACAACGGCATCCCCGCGATTTGCTGCCTCAACTCGGCCGACATGTTGGGGTAATTGGCGGCCAGCGCCCGCGCCCAGTCATCCTTCAGCTTCAGGTCTGGAACGGTCTGCTGCCCGCTCACTTCACCCACCATGAAAAACAGGCTCTCAAGGTAAGCATCCGTGCCCTGGCGGGTGAGCGGCGGGACTCCGTTGGCGATCGGCTTGTGCGACGCCTCGTAGACCGCGATGGCCCACCTGGCCATGGGTTCGTTCGGCTGCTGGTGCATCTGGGCCAGCAGCTCGGGCTCGATTGTCAGGCGCACATAATGACGTTGGTCCTCGGGGAGCTTTGAGAGCTCGATCTGCTGTTGGACGAGCTGGACGACGTCGTTGATGTCGCTCGTCTTCTTCTGGGTCCAACTGTCGATGGTGTATTTGCGCAGGATCTGCTCCTGGTCATTGGTCAGTTGAACGTCGAACGCCCACTCGAAGAATTCGGTGAAGCGGCCGATGGTCTCTTCCGTCAGCGGCGGGTTGCCGGGAACGACCACCGGGCCCTGGCCCACTGCCGTCATCGTCAAAACGAGAACCGCGGTAACACAATATAATGAAAAGTGATTCTTCATGTTAAATCTCCTTTTGGCATCCTTAAAAGAATGTCAATCTTGTCCCAACAAGCTTTTGAAAATTGACCTCCATTGGAAAGTCGTTAGGATTTTGTTGGGGAAAAATCGAAACCCAAAGGAGATTAAGTAAATAGTACTTCAAAATTTGTGTATTGTCAACTAAAGTGGTCTCATTTGTCAAGATAAAAAAATAAAACTTAAAACCGTTGCCGGTAAAAGCGTGAGGAGGAATTATTTGAATGTCCCTTAATCGTCTTATTCTTATTCTTTTAAGAGACCATCGATAAAACCCACTATTTTTTCAATGTCTTGTTGATAACTTTTTTTTAATTCCCTATGGTGAATTTAGTTTTCATAAATCAGTACTCTATTTTCCCTTATGGTTTCCTGGAATGGCATTTCTTCCAGGTTCCTCAAGTCCAGTTCCCTGGAGATACAGGTAATGCGTCTGTCCACCTGGCCGTAGAGGGTCAATAAATCCTGGTAACTGATGTTGCCTTCCACGGCGATATCGATATCCGATTCGTTATGGGTGTGGCCGTTTGATAATGAGCCATAGAGGTATACTTTCCGGATTTTAAATTTTTCCCATAAGTCTGCCAGGGATTTAAGTTCTTTGATGAGTTGGCTGCGTTCATCCAGTCGTTTTTGGCGGGCGTTTTTTTCCTTTTCTTCCAGGAAGCGTTTAACTTTTTTCAAATCGATTACAGCCGCATGGTTTTCCATATTTATAATATACCCTCAATTATGGGGCAGCAATAATTTTCCCCCTTTGTAACTTTAGAAGGTTGTTTCTTTTCCGAGGTCAATGTATAATATTGACATGGAAAAAGGATGACGGGGCGGAAAGAAAAAAGGTGATAATAGGCCCGATCATTGATTTGCTTGAGGGCTTTCCGGCCGCGTCGTTATTTTCCAGGGCCTCTTTTATCTCCTCCGTGGTATAGCCGAGAGCCGAGCAATTGCACGTAATTTTTGAAATCCCTTAAGAGTGCAGTTCGAAAAAATTTCCCCTTAAATCATTGACTTTTTTTTAAAATGGTATAAAATGATATCCATGAAAAGTAAACGGATATGGCTATTCTATTTTCAGGCAATCAAAATAAAGTCGATAAAAAAAAAGGAGGATTGTATCTATGAGTTCCAAAAAACTAACCAAAAAATTGGTTCTTAACAAAACCACTGTGTCCAACCTGGAGGCTCATGAAGAGAGCGCCATCAGGGGCGGATACCTCAACACCAATCTCGACGCCACCTGCTACACATGGTGTGGCGCGTGTCTTACCAGGGCATCATGCGTCGCTACCTGTGATTATTCCTGTTATTGCAACACCATCAATCATTATACCTGCCACACCTGCCCCTAAAACCGTTTTTACCATTTAAATCGTCAATTAGGAAACAAAAAACCAATCCACCGCTTTTTACCTAAAAAGCGGTGGATTTCTTTTGTCTGAAAACCGTTTATTACCTCTTCTTTAATTATACTTGAATTATTGCCCCATTTATGGTAAATATAAAACCATGGAAAACATATTACTTACATCAACCACGCTGTCTGCCGGTGTAAATCCCAACAGCAGCATCCTCTCCCTGTTGTCTGAAGCCACAACCGTGAGTAAATTCGCCATGCTTTTACTGTTGGTATTCTCCATCGTTTCATGGGCGATTATCATTTTCAAGCTGATCGAATATTCGAAAGCAAAAAAGAATTCGGAAAAATTCGTAGACCATTTCCGGCATACCAAGAACTTTTCCGAGATCAATAAGTTTGCGGCCACGGCCCCCAACAGCCCCCTGGGTATCATTTTCAGGTACGGCTACAAAGAATTGTCGCAGCAGATGGGACCCAATAACGCCGCCTCGAATATTAACATGGAGTGTCTCAACCGGTCGCTGATAAGGGCCTCCAATACGGAAATCACCCGGTTGGAACGTTTGAACGGCTTCCTGGCCACCACCGCTTCGGTCAGCCCTTTTGTGGGACTCTTCGGAACGGTCTGGGGCATCTTTACCGCCTTCCAGCAAATCGGCGAACAAATGAACGCCAACCTGGCCACCGTGGCCCCCGGTATCGCCGAAGCCCTTATCGCTACCGCCCTGGGCCTGTTCGCTGCGATACCGGCCGTTATCTTTTACAATTTATTACTAAATAAATTGAAAGTCATGATCGCTTCCATGGAAGATTTTATCCTGGAATTTCTCAATGTCAGCGAGAAACTAAAATAATGCAAATACAAGGACAGAACCAATCCCGAAGAGGACGCCAACTGTCCTCCAACCTGGCTGAAATTAACGTCACCCCCCTGGTGGACGTTATGCTGGTGCTGCTGATTATCTTCATGATTACGGCCCCCATGATCCAGTCCGGCATCAACGTGAACCTCCCCTCCGCGGAAACCAAAACAAACCCCAGTTCCGGCGGCCTGATCCTGACCATTACCAAAGATCGCTACATCTACATGGAAAATAGTATCGTCAATTTAATGCTGTTGGAGTCCCGGGTTAAAAACTATTTTTTAAGTAAGCCCAAGAAAATCGTTTTCATTAAAGCGGATAAGGATGTTTCTTACGGATTTGTGATCGGCGTCATGGATGCCTTGAAAAAGGCCGGCATCGAGACAGTGGGAATGATCGTGGAGCAAAAGGAGGCAAAATGAAATTCAAATTCAGTTTTGCGATAGCCATCTCCATTATCTTCCATGTTTCCCTTTTTGCCCTGGCCATATATTTGCCGCGGATGCAGAAAAGCAGCGGCCCGGTTTATTACGTGGACCTGATGATGACGCTTGGCGGAGGCGGCGGAAACGGGCAAGACGCCGGCGGGGGTATGAACGACGGCGGCAGCGGCGTGAACGACACCGAGGGCCAGTTGATCGAGTCCGGCAGCATCAAAGACCTGACCGTTAAAAAAGAAGAACCCACCTCCGGCCTCCGCTACCCGGATCAAAAAAATAAAGACAAAAGCCCCAAAGAAAAAAAAGAAAAACAAAACCTGGTTACAGTAATTAAAAAAAATAAAAATGACGATAAATCCAAAACCGATAACTCCAAACTTATCACCACCCAGCGTAAAGGGAGAGGCGGCGATGGACTCCGCACCGGCATATCTTCCGGTTCCGGCCCCGGTTCCGGCGGCGGCTCCGGTGGAGGTATCGGCAGGGGCAGCGGTCCCGGGTACGGCGACGGTTCCGGCATCGGCCCAGGGTTTTTCCCCTATGCCTATTATGTCGAAACCCTTAAGGGCAAGATATCCGCTTCCTGGTACAGCTCGCTGGTTTCGCCCGGGCTAAAAGGAAAATTTACCACCGTAGTCTATTTTAAAATCCTGCGTAACGGCAACGTCGCGGACCTGGAGTTGGAGGAAGGGAGCGGCAATAATTCCCTGGACCTATCTTCGCTGCGGGCCGTCAAAGAAGCCGCCCCTTTCCCACCGCTGCCCACCGATTTCCCCGGCCAATACCTGGGGGTTCATTTTGAATTCGAATGGGAGAAATAATGAAACTTGAAAAAAGAATGATAATCATTTGTCTAATCGCTGTGATGTGTATGATGGCGGCCGTTCGGTTGCCGATCCATGCCCAGCAGGAAGTACGCATAAAAATCACCGAAGGCATGCCCATGATCCCGGTGGCGCTGCCGGAATTCTATTTTACCCCCCAATCCGTCGTTGACGAAGCCATTAAAACCGAAATGTACAACACCCTCTGGGATGACCTGGCCTACTCTCGGGTATTTAAAACAGTTCCAAAGGAGTATTACTCGTTTATCCCGAAACATGATCCCTCCAAAATTATTTACAAGGACTGGGCCTCCATCCAGGCCAATATATTAATATCCGGCCAGGTGGAAGTTTCCGCGGACCAACGCATCATCTTTTCCATCAACGTCTATGATGTCAAAGGAGAGAAATTCATATTCGGCCGGAATTTTGGTGGCAAGCTGGAGTTTGCCGGCCTCATTGCCCACCGGGCGGCAGATGCCATGATGACCTATTTCGGCGAAAAACCCATCTTCACCACCAAAATCGCTTTTGTCTCCACCCGGGACGGCAATGACGAAATCTACATCATGGACTATGACGGCAAACGCCAGACCCGCGTCACCTACAACCAGGATATCGACCTGCTGCCCAACTGGAGTTTCGACCGGGAAAAAATTCTATACACCTCTTACCGCAAAGGCAACCCCGATCTATACATGTTTTACCTGTACACCGGCAAGACCGAAGTCCTGGCCACTGGCCAGGCCAATTATTCCGCCGACTGGTCCAGGGAAGGGGACCGTATCGTTTACACCTCCACCCGCACCGGCGATGCGGAAATTTTTATCAAGGATATGAATACCCGGAAAGACAAACAGGTAACCTTTAACACCGCCATCGATACATCCCCGTGCTGGGGCCCCAACGGCAGGGAGATTGCTTTTATTTCCAACCGCAACGGGACCGCGCAGGTGTATCTTATGGATGCCGAAGGTTCCAATATCCGGCGTATCACCTCCGAAGGCGTCCGCCATGATTCCCCGGAATGGTCGCCGGACGGCGCCCAACTGGCCTATACATTGGTGCTGGGCCCCGGGATCGACATTTACATCTTTAATCTAAAGAACAATACCATCTCCAAACTGACCGAAAACTCCGGGAGGAATGAGAACCCCACCTGGTGCCCTGACAGCCGGCATATTATTTTTTCTTCCAACCGCTCCGGCGCCTACCAACTGTACACCGTGGATTATGACGGTTCCAACCTCCGGCAGTTGACTTCTGCCGGCGAAAACAAGATGCCGGCCTGGCAAAAATAAGGAAAAATCTTTTATAGAGTTTTTTCCTCTTGAATTTTTTTTTTTTATATTATAAGATATATTCTTAAATAAAATAATAAAAGGAGACAAATTATGAAGAGAGTGATAATCGGTGTTTTAGTCGTTTTAGTAATGGTGGCTTTCTTTAATTCCTGCCAGAAGAAAGTGGCCACCGAGCCGGTGAAAGAAGCCCCCACCACCAAAGTTGAAGCGGTGGATGAAAAAGCCCCGCAAATCGAGAAACCCCAGTTGACCGAAGAAGAAATCTTTCAACGCGATACCCTGGAAGAAGTCAACCGCCAGGGGTACTTGCAAAAGATACATTTCGAATATGATAAGTATAATGTCAAGGATGATATGAAGCCCATTATGGCGCAAAACGCAGAATGGCTGCTGCAGCACCCCACGGTTGAAATTAGAATCGAGGGACACTGCGATGAAAGGGGAACGACAGAGTACAACATCGCCCTGGGTGAAAAAAGGGCCGATTCCGCCCGGGATTACCTTGTTTCGTTGGGCGTAGCCGCAAGAAAAATCCAGGTCGTTTCCTATGGCAAAAGCAAACCCCTGGTGAAAGCCGTCGATGAAATCTCTTATTATCAAAACAGGAGAGATGAATTCGTTATCACCAAAAAGTAACCCCAATTGAAAACAGCGATCATGAGACAATATATAATTATATCCCTGGTGTTGGTAGTGTCGGCGTCGTTTTTGACGGCGCCGCTGTACCCCGCAAAAAAAGATACCAAATCATTATTGGACGAGGTGCAAAACTTAGCGGCCACGGTCAAGGTTTTGGAAGAGAAAATAAATACCATCGCCGGTCAAACCGGCGATATGTATAAAAAAATAGAGATCATCGATGAGAAAATCAGCGCCATCTCCCAAAACCAGGCGGACAATAACCAGGACCGGGAAAACCTATTGTTAAGCCTGCAGTTTATCAAAGAAGAGCTTAACGAATTGAAGAACGGCATCGGTAAAATCAACGACAGGCTCTTATCCATGCCGTCCGCCACGGCGCCCGCAAGCACGGAGAACCCGGGAACCGCCGCCGAAACCGGTTCTGCCCAATCCCCGGAAAGCATATATTATACTGCTTATTCCGATTATATCAAGAAAAATTACGACCTGGCCGTCGAAGGATTTAAACAATTTATCAGGCTTTACCCCAATAACGGCCTGGCAGACAACTCATTGTACTGGATCGGCGAATGCTATTACTCCCAGAAAAAGTACCAGGAAGCCGTAGATACCTTTAAAGAATTGAAAACCAATTACGCCGATGGGGATAAAGTACCGGACGCCATTCTCAAAGAGGGATTCGCATTGATCGAAATGGGGAAACAAACCGATGGCATCGATGTACTCAAAGAAGTGATTTCAAAGTTTCCCTTATCGGAAGAAGCTTCCCTGGCGCAGCAAAAAATAAAAGAGGTATCCGAATAGGATTGAAAAATGGCAAATAGACGAAGTATAAATCGTGTGATCCTGGTGGGTAATGTCGGGAAAGAACCGGAAATTACCCATATTCCCAGCCTGGCAAAAGATGTCGCCAAGTTCAGCCTGGCCACCACCGAAGTTTTCATGGATAAGAAGACCAACCAGTTCCAGGAATCGACGGAATGGCATAATATCGTTGCCTGGGGCTGGGCCGCCAAAAAGGTCGAACGGGATGTACACAAAGGTTCGCTGGTATTGGTGGAAGGCAAAATAAGAACCAGGAAATGGAAGGATAAAAACGACCAGGACCGCTGGACCACGGAGATCGCCGGGGAAACCATCGTGAACCTGGACAAAACCGCCCCCAGGGAATCGCCCTATCCCGGGACGGGGACCGGAGACGGCCGAAATGGGCGCGATACCCGCGAAGGATATGGCGGCCCCATGAACCAGAGGGGACCCGGTCCCAATGATTATTCCTTCCCGGAACCCCAGGCCCCACCGGAAATGCAGATCGATGACATCCCATATGATGAAGAGACCGATCCATTTTAAAAGGGGACGAAGATGGCATTCGTAAATTATAATAACAAAGAAATTACAGTAAAGATCGTTTATTACGGTCCGGCGTTAAGCGGTAAAACCACCTGCTTACAATATACCTATAACAGTAAAGAATATAAGAAAAAAGGTAAACTCATTACCCTGGATACCGACGGCGACCGGACGCTTTTTTTTGATTTCCTGCCCATCGAGATCGGGAAATTAGGGGATTATGCCATAAAGATGCAGCTCTACACCGTACCGGGCCAGGTGGCTTACGATACCACCCGGAAACTGGTTCTCCAGGGTTCCGACGGCGTTGTTTTTGTGGCCGATTCCCAGGTGGTGATGCGAGAACAGAACATCTCCAGTCTAAAAAATTTAAAAGAGAACTTAAAGGCCAATAAAATTTCCTTCGCCGAAATCCCGCTGATTTTACAATACAATAAACGCGACCTCAGGGAGATATTGCCCGTCGATGTCCTCAATAGAGATTTGAATCCCGATAATAAACCCTATTTCGCCACCATAGGAACCACGGGCGATAATGTCCTGGAAGCCCTTCATACCATCATGAAAATGGTGATTATTTATTTGAAAAATAAACTCACCGTTTTCCAGAAAGATAAAACCGTGATGTTCTCCCGCGAAGAAGCCACCGATACCATCATCGCCCCCAGGGGGGCGGGGGGCGGCGTAAAACCGAATATTCCAAGGGAAGCGGTCATGCCGGACCGGGCCAATGAAGATACGGAGAAAGAAGATTTATTCGAACTTTCCAGTCCCATGCCGCTGGAGGAGGAATCGCTTAAAACCAATGATTTTCAACGGGGACTACCGGAGCAGGACGAAGAAATCTTTAATCTCGGGGATGATAGTATGATGGGGGGGGATGACGATTCCCTGGAAATCCCGGAAGCAAATTTAAGCGACGAACTGGGGGAGATGAGGGAGGAACCGAAACGCCGTATATTCGAAGCCAAACCTGAACCGGCGCCAGCGCCTACTGCAAAGACCCCCGATATGGACATGAAGAACAAACAAAGGCCGGTGATATATACCCAACCTTCCGGCGCCGTCGATAAAATCATCGAAGTGCCGTTGAATATCCAGATACCGGAAGATAAAGATGAGATTAAAATTAATCTTAATCTCCAGATCGTGATCAAGAGACAATAAGAAAATCCGAATGGGGCGCAGGCAGAGAAACATTTTTTATAAGGTTTCGTACGTTTTGGCGCTTTTGATGTTTGTCCTCTTCGGCCCGGGCGCGGGCAGCAGCTATGGCTATGCCCAGGGATTGGAAACCCTGGCCGGGAAAGTGTCCACCGGTATTCTCGATTATTTTACCGCTAAAGGGGAAAGCAATACCAGGTTTTCCATTATAAAATATGAGAATTTTTCCGGGGTTACGGACCTGGTCGCCCATAAATTTTACCAGCAGGTGGCGGCCCGCCTCGATGGTCGACCCCAGGCGCTGTATAACGACCTGATGATCGATTTTAGTCAAAAAAAGGGAGAATTCAACCTGAACCGCATCGATCGATTGGATTATTTAATTTACCTCAAACTGATAAAGAACCTGGATAAGGTAGGGGCGGGAATCGCCCTATTTTCCAGGTCCCTGGATAAAATCGTTTATATCAAATATTTCGAGGAAGAATTTTCCCCAGGTGAAAGCAATATCTATGAGACGGTGGATTACGGGTTTAAAGGGTTGGGCTTTTCCAGGCAGATCGAGATCGACGCCGAAAAAAATTTACTGGATTTTAAAAACATTTCAAACCCTGCCGGCGGGGACGAGCGCGAGATCGGGGTCCAGTACTTTTTCTTTTACCCGGCAGAAATTGAAATATTTGAAACCCGGGACAAGCAGTTTAAGAAAATTTTTTCCATTAAATTAGAGTGGGGGAGGCCCTATTACCCGGTCATGGATTATGAGGGCAAGCTGTGTTTTTTTTACCGGGCCGGCGACGACGGCAGTCCCGTGTTATATTTGACTGCGGGAAGCAATTTTTCGCCGCGGTCCAAGGTCCTGTCTTATAAAAACAACCAGTGGCAGGAGGAGGGCGTCCTTGATTTCGTTCCCATCAAATCGATCCGTTTAAATAACAGCGAATACCTGGCCGGGGCCCTCTACGATGAGGGAAAGAATTATTTTAAAGAGAAATTGGTATTGGTTCCTTTTGTGGCCGGGAAATTGGATACGGAAAATCCCCTGGAGAAGAAAGTTGTTCCTTTTTACGCCGTGGATTTTTCGATCCCGTCCCAACAGTCCCGGGTTGGGGCAGAGAGTGGGGAGAATGTGGAAAATGTAGCCGGGGTGCATTTGATCGACAGCGAATACAATTATAGGTTCTATGCCGGGGATTTCCAGGAGCGGGGGCCGATGTTTGAGAGACGCGGCTCGGCCCTTGCCGCCCTCGACGGTCAATGGCTGGCGTTAAGCGATTATTCCTTTTCCATCCAGAAGGATAAATTGTATTTTTATAAAATCCAGGAAGGGAGCAAACAAGCGGTTTATGAAAACGCCATAAACGGCCGGGTTATCTTTATATCCGCCGGTTCATGGCAGGACCGCCTGGGGTTCTGGGTGTACGTGGAAGAGGTGAAGAACGATAACCCGGTTTATCGCTTGCAGTTCTGGAGTAAGAATATCGATAAAGAAGAAGGAAATAATTAAGGATAAGGATAAGGATGTCTACGATGTCTACAGGGGTAAAAATAATCATCATAACGGTCGCTCTGTCGGTAATGATCTCCGCTGTCAAATCCTATTACGGGGGGGAAGTCGCCATCCGCTTAAATGAACCCACCAATTTCTCGTATACCCCTTCCGATTACTCGAACCTGGTTTTTTATTCGCTGCTTTATGAGAATTTGTTTTATTTAAAAAATAACGGCGAGATATTTTCCAATATATTCCGATATTATAAATACGATGGAACCGAACGGACTTTGGTGTTGGACTTAAAAGAGAATCTCAGTTTTTCCAATGGCGACCCGGTTCGCGTTGAAAGCGTCAAACTCTCCTTTAATTTGTTCCTGGATCTGAAAATAGAGAATGCCTTGAAACTCCGGCGTATTGTAAAAAGCATTGAGATAAAACCGGGTGAAAACCGGGTGATTGTCCGGTTGTTGTATGATCACCCGGGTATTGTCGCCCTGCTGACTGCGCCGGAACTGGTACTGATGTCCGGCGGCCGCGGGGTATTTTCAGGGATGTTCTATCCCGTGGAGTGGGAACAGAACCGCTTCCTCCGGTTAGTTCCCAATAAATATAACCCGGGGGGGAGAACTTACCTGGATGGTGTGAAAATCGTTTTTTACGATTATCAATATCCCGATATTTTTTTAGCAAAACCCGGGTTAGTCGATGATGCGTTCAAGGAGTTTGACGCCGGGATTTATCAGAATATTTACCTGGGTTTCCCTGCCGGCAAGGTGAGTCCCAATATCCAGGTGGCCCTGTACTCGCTGCTGAGGGAGTTTGCCGGGGACATCGATATGGAACCGCTGAATTCGCTTACCGCCGACGATGAATCGCCGGTTACATTGAAGATAAGAACTTTCTCCGACCGGGAAGCCCGTTCTATTTTAAGACGTTCGCGGGTGAAGCTTTATATTCTTTCATCCTTAAAGGAATTCGAAGGAAAACTGGAGGAATTTCTGAAACGCAAGGATGTCCGCATGGAAACCGTTTATTTGAACGATAATACGCTGGTTAATTTCATGGACAGCGCCCAGGTGAATTATCTTTTGTTGGTTAAGGTGTTTAATAAGCGCGTCCCCCTCGAGGAGAAGATCAAACGGATCATCAATGAAATGAGTTTTTCCCGTTTTGATGAAACCTACTTGAAATTGGTTAATGAGTTGGAGGAAGTGACGTCTTTGAAGAACGAGGAATTCCTGTTGGAGCAGGTTTCCCGGTTGATCGAGAAGATAGTGAATGATGGGCTTTTGCTGCCGTTGTACCGGAAGCGGTATTCCTTTTATGTGCGGAAAGGGGTCAAGGACATCGAGATGGATTATTACGGCCGCCCGTTATTCCAGCGTATGCAGATTGTTAAACAGTAATCAGTAAGGTACTCTAATAATATAAGGAGATAATATGATTAAAAAAATAATTCCCATCATGGTAATGATTTTCGTTTTAGGCAGCGGTTATGCCTTTGGGTTGGAAGTAGGGTTAACCGGTGGGGCCATGAGTAAGAAGATAGATTCCGGTTTCCATTATGGTCTTGCCGTCACCACGGGGTTCATGGTGCCCATGGTAAAATTCGAGATCGAATTGTATAAGATGAAGGAGAATGTTGCGACCGTGGCCGCGAAGGAAAAAGCCTTATGTGTGGGCGTCAAATTCCGGCCCAAATTGGGCAGTTTTGCGCCTTATGCAATTGTCGGGGTGGGGGGTGAATTTGACAAGTTTGGTTTCGATTTCGGCGATTACCACAAATTTACCTTTATCGGTGGCGGGTGCCACTTCTTTTTAATGGACATGCTTTCCATCCGGGCGGATATTCGCGCCATGCATTTTAAAGATATGAATAAGACCCGTTTCAGCGCAGGAGTTTTTCTTCACATTTGACTAATTAAAAGTTTTAGGGGGTGTCGGGACCTTTTTTCAAAAAGGTCCTGACCCGCCGGAGGCATAATTGATGGTGAATCCAGGTTATTTATATTCTTCGTAAATCTTGATGAGGCTATCTTTTTTCAATTGTTCGAGGTATTCTTTTAGTTTGACTTCCTGTTCCCTGGCCATAAGAAGGTTTTCGATTTCATTGCGGACCATTTTGTATTCGAGCACTTCCGGTTCCTTACGTTCTTGCAGTCGGATAATATACCAGCCGGTGTCTGTCTCGACCCAGGGAGAGTGTTCACCCTGTTTTAATTTTTGGGACGCCTCTTCCAGTTTGGCGTTTAGTTCGCCCTGTTTAAACCGGCCCAGGAAGAAATTGTTTTCAGCGCCCTGCAGTTGGGAATATTTTTTTGCCACTTCTTCAAAATTCCCGTTTCCCAGTTCGGCGTCGATGGCCTGCATTTTTTCCGTGAGGGCTTGCGGGACAATATATTTCGTTTTATCAAGATAAATACAATCGAGGGAGAGTTCCAGGGGTTTGGTGAACTCTTTGATATTGCTTTTATAATAATCCATGATTTGGGCGTTATCGATTTTGATTTTATAACCGATCTCTTCCCGGATTAAGCGGTGCTGCATGCTGGTATCTTTCAATTGTTTCAGCCACTCATCGTAATTTAATCCCTGGGACTGTATGGCTTGTTTCAACTCATCGTCCGAGTTCATATTGTATTGTTTCTTGATATCCTTGATAATCATTTCAATTTCGGCGTCCACCTCGTAATTTTTTTCTTTGGCGATGGACAGTAAAAGTTTTTGTTCGATCAATTGGTTCAGCAGGCCTTTTTTCATTTCCGCGATTTTTTCCGCCAGTTGTTCTTCGGTGATGCCGCTGCCCTGGAATTGCTGTTGTACGACCCGTGACATTTCAATTTCCGTATTTTTCAGTTCCGAATAGGTGATTAATTCGCCGTTAACCACGGCGTAAATCTTTTCGATGACTTCCGCATTAACGGTTATCGGCGCCAGTGCCAGCACCAGGACCAGTATTATTTGCATCATCGATGTTTTGGTTTGTTTCGACATTTTGTTCTCCTTTAATCGTTTGGTAAGGAAAGAATAGCGATTGATATTTCGCGTTTATATTCAACTCCACTTTTAACCCGGTTAAGAAATCTTCATAGGCGGCGCCAAGTTTCTCCGCGAGCAATTTATTTTTAATTTGATTTTTAACGGCTTCCAGGAATAGCTGCCGTTCCTTTTTTATTTTGGTTACTTTAAAAATATGAAATCCGTAAGGGGATTCCACCACGGGGCTGATGGTATTCAGTTCTAAGGCAAAGACCACGTCTTCCATATCTTTGGGCAGGGTGCCTTTTTCAAAATATCCCATGCTGCCGCCGTCTTTGGCCTCAATGGAGGTGGAGTTCTTTTTGGCCAGTTCTTCGAATTGTTCCGGCGACTTCGAGAGGGTTTCCCGGATTTCATAGGCTTTGGCCTTATCCTTCACCACGATCTGGAATAAAAAAACTTCCGTTGATTTCCTGTAGTCAACGATGTTCCGGTTGTAATACAGTTGGATTTCCGCATCGCCGACATCGATATCTTTATACAGTTTAAAATAGAGGTATTTTTGGGCTTTGGCGCTTTCCTTCAGCCAGGGGTTGCTTTCCAGGTCCGGGGGCAGGGTTGTCTCTTCCAGGTAATTAGCGATTTCCGCCTGGTCCATTTTGATATTTGCCTGCTCGACGCTGTGCATGACAGTTTTATGTTCGATAAACATATCGAAAATACGGGAAGCCAGCCTGGCATTGATGTCTTTGAAAGAGAAGTCGGGGTACCTGCTTTTTATAAACTCTTTAAATTGTTTATTGGTGAAATTCTCATTATCGATGGTTAAGATGATGTTGGCGTCCCCGGGCGATTCAAAGGATTCCTGGGGCCCGGCGGTTTTTTTCGTCTCCGGCGTCTCTTTCCCACAGTGGAAACACAGCAAAACAAGTATGATTGTGAGTGTCAGTTTTAGTTTTTTCATCGTAGGGATAATTATATACTATTTCTATCCTATTTTCAATAATGATGGAGGAACTCCGAAGCTTTCGCTAAGACCAGGAATTTATCCGGAATAAGCGCCGATCAGATTCCCTATTGCAAAAAATGCCGGTATAATGTATTATGTTGAAAAAAACTTGAGGTTAGAGTAGGTGCATAGACAATGGCAAATGTTCTAATCATCGATGATGATAAAGTGATGTGCGATTGGATCGCAAATGCTGTGGACCGGATGGGACAAAAATCAACCTGCGCACACACACTGGCAGAGGGACTCAGGAAAGCCCAATCGGGGCCATTCGTTGTCATTTTCCTTGAAGCGCAAATGCCGGACGGCAGCGGCCTGGATATCATGCCAAAAATAAAAGCCGCCGGGTATGCCCCGGAAATAATCATCATCACCGGATTTGGCGATCCGGATGAGGCCGAACTCGCCATCGCCAACGGCGCCTGGGATTATATCGAAAAGCCGGTCTCACCGGAAGCTATAAAACATCACCTTACCCGTGTCCTGGAATATAAAACCGAGAAAGGCACAGGGAAACTACCCGCGGTTTTGAAAAGGAAGGACATCATCGGCAGTTCGCAGCGGCTCGATTCAAGCTTTGAGTTTCTTGGCCAGGCGGCGCAAAGCGATGTCAATGTTCTTATCACGGGCGAAACCGGGACCGGGAAAGAACTTTTTGCCAGGGCGATTCATTACAACAGTCCCAGGGCCGGCAAGAATTTTGTTATTGTCGACTGTACGGCGCTTCCTGAAACATTGGTTGAAAGCGTTCTTTTCGGGCACGTGCGCGGGTCTTATACCGGGGCTTACACCAGCCAGGATGGCTTGATAAAACAGGCTGACGGGGGAACTCTTTTCCTGGATGAAATCGGCGAGCTGCCGCCGGCGATTCAAAAAAGTTTCCTCCGGGTTATCCAGGAACACCGGTTCCGTCCTGTGGGAGGAAATCAAGAGGTCACCAGTAATTTCAGGTTAGTTGGGGCTACCAACCGAAACCTGGAAAACATGGTCCGGCAAGGACAATTTCGCGAGGACTTGCTCTTCCGGCTCCGGTCGTTGGTTTTCGAATTACCCCCATTAAGGGAGTGTCTCGAAGATATCAAAGAATTAACATTTCACTATATGCAGACATTGTGCGACCGGTTTGGGATAGGGCTGAAAGAATTCTCTCCCGAATTTTGGGATGCAGCGACCAATTATAAATGGCCGGGGAATGTCCGGGAACTGATCCAGGCCCTGGAAAAGGCATTGCTTGCCGCAAAAGATGAACCCATACTGTACCCGAAACACCTGCCGACGCATATTCGCATTCAGGTGGCGCGAAACGGCGTCCACAAGAAGTCCTTAAACCTGGATAAGCCGGGGATAAGCGCAGCCGCGCCGCCGACGCCGCCCCAACTAAATGAGCTGCGGAGGGCCGCTGTTTCAGAAGCGGAGCAGCAGTATTTTAAGGACCTGCTCTCATTTGTGGGTGGAAATATCGATGAGGCTTGCCGGATTTCCGGCCTGTCCCGTTCAAGACTCTATACTCTTCTCAAAAAGTACCGACTCTCTCCCCACCTTTGATCCGGACTCCTCGTTTCTTCTTTCTTCTCCCAGTTTCTTGCCATATCTTATCCGATTTTAAAAATTATCAACAGGATTCTAATGAATAAAAGAATCCAGGCTATACCAACAATAATCCAGGCAATTTTTTGTAATCTTTCATGGTATCCTTCTGTGTCGAATATATGAAAAACTAATAAAAAAATTAATTTTCACTTTTTCTTTTTAAACTGGGATTGGTCCGGCTTCTTCTGCATGGCCTGATGGGCGACCTGTTTGACCCGTTCAATATCCTGTGTGTTCCTTTTGATCAACTGCTGCTTCTCGGCCTGATGCTGTTTCTGCAGTTTGGCCATTTGGCCCTGTCGATCCTTCAAAATCTTCGCTTTTTCAGCATTGTCACGGATTTGCGCTAGTTCCTGGGCGCGTTTACTCTTGATGTTTTTCAATTCTTGCGCCTGGGTTTTCTCGAGGAGGGCCTTTTCCTGCGCTTGCCGCTTGCGGACGGCCGATTCTTGCGCTTTCATCGGCGTCTGTAACCGCGGCTCAAAAATCTTGACCGGGGCCAGGTCCCGCCGGGCCTCATTCTTGTTCATGAAAGTTTTCGGTTTCGCGGCGACATCCTTATCCTTCCGAAAGGTCGGCCGGTAGATATGGATATCATTGCCCGAAACCTTGGCCTGTTTGGGCTCCCGGACGTCCCGGATCGTGTAGTGAGGTATTTTCCGCCCCGTGTCGCGCCGTACACGGTCAATCCCGATTCCCTCGTTGAAGATCCTGTTGTTGCGGAAGTAGATGTTGTTGTGGATGGAAGTGTAATTGATGATCGTAACGTTGCGTTCATGAGGCAGGGTGTAGCGATGGATGTCACGGTCCAGGAAATGTGGGGCCTGGAGAAATATCCAGAAACGGTTGGGAATTTTGAATGAAAACGAGATAAAACCCATACCGGTGCGGAATTCGGCCCCGGGCGGCAGGGGCGCCCAACCCACATACTGGCGGCTCCATCTCCAGCTCACCCAGGCCGGGCCCCAGTCTGTACCGGGAACCCAGAACCAGCCGAAATAGTTGTCATAACCCCAGCGCCCGTAATGGAACGGAATTGCGCCCCATTCCTCATGCGATATCCAGGTCCAGCCATCGTCAGTCGAGACCCAGTGGCCGTAGCTGTAGGGTCGCCATCGGTAGCCCATATTCCTGGGGGTCCAGACATAGCCATAGGGTTCCAGGTGGATCCAATTTCCATATGGGGCCAGATAATTATACATGTAGTTAAAATCCATATCACCCATATTGGTTCTGTATTCGTATTCTTGCGGGCCGCCTATATTCGGGGGATAGCCGAGCTCCTGGCCCGAGGTGTAACATACGCAACCCATGGCCAATAAAAAACTTAATGTAAAAATCCACAGAAATTTTTTCATGTTCGATCTCCTTATTTTATCGTGTCTATAAGTTAAGCAATTTACATGCCAATTCATATCTTAGCGTTATCACGTTGGCGGCGCGCCCTAATCGTGGCGCCATCTCTACGGTGATATGGTGATATATTCCCGTCTCGCCTTTTTCCCGGTTTGACGAATCAGGCTGTTTTCCCTCCTGGGAAATTGTCCTATAAAACAGCACATTTCCTATAAAACGGTAAATTTCCCGCCGTGCGGTACTAAAACGATTCATTAACAAAAATTTGGGGAGGATGAGGCTTGCCGGATTTTCGGCCTCAAGTTTATATAATTCTAAGGGGCGGCATCCCCAACCCATTAAGGACGGGGCCCCGGAATTGGTGAAACCGTCAGGATTAAAACGAAAGTTGATCCTGGTTCCCGGTCACGGTGTGCGCGGATTGCCCTCTCATTTTTATCAATTTGGCATGTTTCTTGCATAAAATTCTTCAGGCCTGGAGAAAAGTGCCCCCAGGTCATTTTTTAAGGAGAATTTAAAGCGATGCAATTGCTCTTTTATGCCGGCAGCAACGACAAGGATAAAGACAGACTTGAAGCGGCGATCCATGATGCGGCGCCGGGGCGGGCGATCGAATCTTTTACTCGGTTGGACGCCTTGCGGGAGAGGTTTCGTTTAATCGTGGAACCGGATTCTATCGCTGTCCTATTAGCCTCCGACCGTGAAGAGCTCCGGGAGCTGCAGATGTTCCGCGAACTGCTGACGGAGATTTATATCATCCTGGTTATCCCGGATTGGCAGGAGAGCACCGTCAAACTTGCCCATCTCTTATTGCCGCGGTTCTTAAGCCAAAAAGAAGACAGTTTCACCGATATCAAAAAAGTCCTCAAAAAGATGGTCCGGCCCCCTTGTCTGTCCCCTTTCCTATAATCCATGCGGGAATTTTTACCGGCGATGCGGCGACTTTTCTCATTGCCGCGCCGCTTTTTGTCTCCCTTGAAACACCTTTATATAGAAAGCACAAGCCGTTGTCAAATACAAAAATATCTCTACCCATTGCGCATTTTAAAGCCGCATTAGGGACCCCGGCAGTGGATATTAACCAAACTGCAGTTGGAAACGATCATACGGTTCCTGGAAGTGCCCAAACGGAAGTTGGAATCGACCAAACGGTTTTTGGAAACGACCAAACTGAAAATGGAAACGACAAAACGGTTTTTGAAAACGATAAAACGGAATTTGGAAGCCATAAAATGGAATAAGGCATAACGGACGAACGCTGTTCCGGACAAACACGGACAGGGAAAAAATAAATTCGAAATTGGGTGTGGTTTAAGAAGTAGTTGATTTTTTCTGAATTTTATTCTATAATATATACTAGTTAAAAAATTTTGTAGGAGGGAAACATGGAAAACCAACAAAACCACCTGACAAATCTCCAGGTTTGCGTAGCAAAACTGAGAGACTTTGTCAACACCGTTCCTAAGGGAGCAGGCGAGACCGTGAACTGGGAAGAATTAAACCAGAACCGGGACGTGGCGCAAATGTCACTCACTCACCTAGCTTCGATACTCGGCGGCGGCTGCAGCGGTGAAATCGACAGGGATTGTTTAGCGTATCCGAAACTCTAACACGCTAACAACCCACTGCGATAAACGATGTACAATGAACCGTTTTACCGATGTATCTTTAGGGGGGAGGTAGGCTCCAGGGCGATTGCGCCGAACCGCACACTTCGTCAAGGGGGCCTACCCCCTTTTTTTTATCATTATTATGGTTGCTTAAATTTTTTTTTTGTTTTACAATTAAAACCTGGGAAATAAATGAAGATGAGAATCGGATTAAGGAATTTAACCTGCGGTGGATGCATTTTTATTATTCTATACGGGTCTTTCCTCTTCGGCCCTTTAACACCGGCCGCTTTTGCACAAAGCGAAATCAGGTTTGAACGGGTTACCGTAGACGACGGGGGAGAACCGGATGTCATCAAGTGCATTTTGCAGGACCGGGACGGCTTTCTTTGGCTGGGAACTCCCAGCGGGTTGCTGAAGTATGACGGCTATAGTTTTAAAGCATATACCAACAATCCCCAATCTCCCACTTCAATATCCGGTAATAGCGTCAATTCAATCTATGAAGACCGGGAAGGAAACCTGTGGATCGGAACCGAAAAGGGTCTTAATAAATTTAACCGGGAGACCGGGAATTTTTCACGTTACTTAATCGATATCGATGTTTCCCCCATCCATGAAGATAAGGATGGGGTTTTATGGGTCGGAACGTACGGCGACGGACTTATTAAAATGACCGCCGCGGCGCCGCCCGTTTCTTATAAAAATAACGGCGCTGTTGCTGATCCTACCGGGTTGAGTCATAATAATGTGCGGGCCATTTATGAAGACGAAAATGGCGCACTGTGGATCGGAACCTACGGCGGGGGACTTAACCGCTTCGACAAAAAAAAAGAACAATTTGTCCATTTTACACACGTCCCCCGGGACCCCAACAGCATTAGCGATGATCATGTAATCACCATTTATGGCGATAAAAGCGGCGCTTTGTGGATCGGAACCGACGGGGGCCTCAACAAACTTGACCCGGGGAAACCGGGAGGATCATTTACTCATTATAAATATGAAAGCAATAATCCCCACAGTTTAAGTCATGACCGGGTTTATGCCATTTTTAAAGATTCTTCCGGCGCCCTGTGGATCGGCACCCGCGGCGGGGGCCTTAATCGCCTGGAAAATGGAACCTTTTACCGGTACCAACATATTCGCAATAACCCTTACAGCTTAAGCGGGGATATGGTCAATGCCATTTACGAAGATAAAAGCGGGGTCCTGTGGATCGGGACACTGGGGGACGGCCTTAATAAATATAACCGGCGGACAAGTATTTTCAAACATTATTACAGTCATCCCGGTACGCCCGGAACGTTAAAACATGATGTTATTCTTTCCCTGTATGAGGATCGCACCGGCGCTGTTTGGGTCGGGACCTTCGGCGAAGGCCTGGCGAAGTTTGACAGGCAAAAAGAGACTTTTACCCATTACAAATACCAATGCCCGGGAAATGACGGTTTTAAATGTAATATAATACTGTCGATTAATGAAGACAGCCGGGGGACGCTGTGGGTAGGAACCGACGGCGGCGGCCTCGGACAATTCGACCGCAAAAAAGAACGGTTTTCTTATTCCAGGCATAATGAAAATAATCCCCACAGCCTGAGCAACGATACTGTCCTGGCCATTTATGAAGATATATCCGGGGTCCTCTGGATCGGAACCGAAAAGGGGCTGAATCGATTCGACCCCCGGAACCGGGGATTTACACATTATTTCTGCACCCCCAACGACAAAACCACCCTCAGCAGCGATTACATAATGACGCTGTTGGAAGAGCCGGGCGAAAAGGACAGCCCACTCTGGGTCGGCGTCTATAACGGCGGTCTTAATAAATTTGACCGGGCAAAAGGAATATTCACTTGCTACAAGCACGATGCGAATACGCCCGGCAGTTTGAGCAACGATAATGTCCGCTGCATTTTTAGGAACTCCACCGGGACATTGTGGATCGGTACGGATAACGGTTTAAATAAATTTAACCGGGAAACGGAACAATTCGAATATTACAAAGAAAAAGACGGCCTGGCCGGGGATACCGTTTATGGGATACTGGAAGATCGTCCCGGCCTCCTGTGGATCAGTACCGATAAAGGGTTATCGCGGTTTGACCCGGTAACCAAAAAATCCAAAAACTATGACGCCGGCGACGGCGCGCAGCACAATAAATTCAACAACGGCGCTTACATGAAAAGCCGCACCGGCGAAATGTTTTTCGGGGGAATTAACGGGTTTAATGCCTTTAATCCGGCCAAACTTACGGATAATCTCACCATTCCACCCATTGTCATTACCGGGTGCCAGGTATTCAATGAATCGGCCCTTAAAAGCCCGGGGCCCTGGGTGCTCAGTAAAAAGATTTTCAACGCAGGGGATGAGATCGTACTTAATTATAGAGATAATTTCATATCCATCGAATTTTCGGCCCTGGATTTTACCGTCCCCGGGAAGAATCGGTACAACTATAAATTAGAGGGAGTCGACCCCGACTGGATAAGCGTGGATGCCGGGAAGCGCCGCGCTTCCTACATGAACCTGGCCGCGGGGTCGTACATTTTTAAAGTCCGGGGTTCCAATAATGACGGCGCCTGGAACCTGGGGGGGACAACGCTGAAAATAATCGTACTCCCGCCCTACTGGCAGACCTGGTGGTTCCGCGGTATGCTTATTGTCGTGGGCTGCTTGCCGGTATTTGCCGGTTATCTTTGGCGGACCCGGTGGTTGAGAAGAAAACTGGCGGAACAGGAAAGAGTACAGGAACTTTTAACCCAGTCCCGGGATGAAATGGAAAAGTCAAGGGACCTGGCTATATTTCGCAATGCGGAAAATGAAAAATTAATCACCGCCATCTCATCGATATTCATCGCCGTAAAGGCCAATGGGACAATATCGCAATGGAACCGGCCGGCGGAGAAACTTTTCGGCGTCCCCGGGATTGAAGCAAAGAAGCAATCGTTTCTCGAACTTTTAAAACAGAATGTGGCCATGGATAAGCTGGACGAAATTATCCGGTTGGGGCTGCACAGCGATAAACCTTCCAATAACATCGAGATACAAGTACAGGCAGTACAGGGCGTACATGCGGTACAGACGTTACAGGGCGTACAGCCGGGCGCCGGCAGCGAAACGAAACTACTGCTGGCCAATATCAATCCCATCATTGACCGTTCCGGTAAAACTTTCGGTTTTCTTTTTTTGGCCGAGGATATTACCCACCGGAAGAAAGAGGAGATGCAGCGGGACTTTTCCCGGAGATTGGAAGCCCTGGGGCAAATGGCCGCGGGAATTGCCCATGAGATACGTTCCCCCCTCCAGTTTATCGGCGATAACAGCCGGTTCTTGCTGGAGGCCTTCGCCAGCCTGGTCCGGTACTGCCTGGAAACCAGGAATTCTCTAAAAGAAGTGGAACGCGAAGTGGGGGGGGGACAGGCGAGCCTGGGAAAAATAAAACAGGTATTGGATAACAGCGATTTCGATTTTTATCTCGAGGAGATACCCAAAGCCTCGGAACAAATTGTTGCCGGCGTCACCAGGGTATCCGACATCGTTAAATCCATGAATGAATTTGCCTATACCGGGGACGGCAGCGAAGGAAGGGCGAACCTCAATGAACTGCTGAAATCCACTCTGGTGGTAGCGCACAACCGGATCGAAAAAGCAGCGGACGTGGAAACACAATTTGCGCCGGATATCAAACCCATCCGCTGCGGGGCCGGGGAGTTAAACCAGGTCTTCCTCAACCTGCTTCTTAACGCAGCGGATGCCATTGCCGATACCGGGAAACGGGGAGTAATAAAAATCATCACCAGACAAGAGGCGGAGGGCGATGAAATCGTCGTGGAAATAGCGGATAATGGCGCCGGAATCCCGGATAGTATTAAAGATAATATTTTCACCCCTTTTTTCAGCACCAAAGAGGTGGGAAAAGGCGTCGGCCAGGGGTTGCATTTCTCATATCGTATCATCGTGGAGAAATATGGGGGAAAACTTTATTTTAAGAGCAAAGCCGGTGAAGGCGCCACATTTTATATCCACCTCCCCATCGATAAAGAATAGTAATTTTTTTTCTTTGCTTTCCCTCTTGATTTTTTTTTCGTATTGTTTTATTGTAAGTTATAAAAATAAAATAAAATATTTATGGAGGATAAAATGGCTATAAGTAACAAATTTAAAACATCCAATGCGGCGGTCTGCTTAAAAGCAATTAAGGACTACATCGATTTGGATGAAGCAAAAGTAACCAAAGAGGAACAAAACCAGGTCAAGGCAAAGGCCAAAAAAGCAGTGGAACATCTCCCCCTGCTCCTTAGCCCGGAGACTCAAAATGTTCTTTTAAACGCATGCCCAGCGGGAGAACTGCCTACGATTTTATAATTTAAATTAAATGGAAAGTCCTGCAGCGGTATGAGGGTTACGATGTCAAACTTTTTTTTATCAAGAGGGAGGCAAGAAGAAAAAAAATTTTCTTTGCTTTCCCTCTTGATTTTTTTTTCGTATTGTTTTATTGTAAGTTATAAAAATAAAATAAAATATTTATGGAGGATAAAATGGCTATAAGTAACAAATTTAAAACATCCAATGCGGCGGT
>Ga0315278_10000459_pt1 | contig 35740 bp, 30 predicted proteins | sample YL17G06_0_MG_FD_203880 | JGI IMG/M metagenome (GOLD analysis project Ga0315278, IMG submission 203880) | Sediment microbial communities from Yellowstone Lake, YNP, Wyoming, USA - YL17G06_0 | ecosystem: Environmental > Aquatic > Freshwater > Lake > Sediment | place: USA: Wyoming | collected... | reverse complement strand
GGTTCGGGGTTCGGAGCTCGCGGTTCGGCACATTGACGACATAGGCGAGAGGCGCCGGAGAGACTTGAGCCCTCGCACTTCCCGAACGCCCTAGAACACCGCCCAGGCTCCGGCACGGCTCGCGCTCACATGCCTGTCCGCGGGTGGGCCTCGAAGAACTGCCAGATCGTGGCCGGGGCGTCGATGTCGCGGTTCTTCGGCCCCCCGACGCGGATCTGCGCCAGAGAGACCGGATCCGGGCCGGGGATTTGGTGACCGCCGTTGTTCACTCGATAGAACAGAACATCCTTCCCGCTCGCTCCGCCGCGGTAGGTGAACTGACTAACCGTTGACAGATCGGATACGACAACGTCCGGCAGGGCAACCTGCTCGGGGGTCGTTGCCGCGCCGTTTGAGCCGACCCAGAAGGCGACGGTCGCGTCTGTCGACCGCACGCGGCCCCGATCGCACGTCGGGCCTGCGACGCAGCCACCCGCGTAGGGCATGATGGGATCCGCGGTGCCGTTCATGATCAGGATCGGGATCGGTTCGGCGCTGAATGGGCATTCTGAGGGGTCGGGCAGGTTAGCGATCATCGCGCCGGCAGCGGCGAGTCGGTTCCCCAGCTGCATCGCAAGGCGGTAGGTCATCATCCCGCCGTTTGAAGCCCCGGCGACGTACACCCGCGACGGGTCGATCGCCACGCGTGCGGCAGCGAGGTCGATGAGGTGGGAGATGAAGCCGACGTCGTCCGCCGACGAGATCGCCTCCGCGTTGTTCTGGTCCGACCGGCAGTCGTTCCAGTGATGGCTACCCGGGTTGGCCGGGTCCGGGCGCCCTTCCGGGAGCACGAGGAAGAAGCCGTGCTGGTCCGCGAGCGCCTTCCACGAGCGCCCGTCCTCTCCGTTCCAGATGACGGTCGCGCTGCCGAATCCTCCGTGGAGTACGAAGACGATCGGCGCGGGCGTGGTCAGACTCGCCGGGGTGTAAGTGGCGAAGGTGCGGTCAAGGCCATCCCAGACGATCTGCCAGAAGCGCAGCTCGGGCGTGCCCGGACCTGGGGTCGTGCCTTGCGTGCACGACATCAAGGCAGGCGCCACGCTCGCACAGAGAAGGAGCGCGAGAAGGACGAGGGGCATTCGGACCGAGGACGTTCTCATGGGACCCCCTTGTGACCAGTGTAGCCGGATTGAGGCGACCTGAGAATCCCGCCCGTCCCTACTCTAACCTCCTGGCAGGACGTCTGGTGACTGCGCGCAATCTCCCCGCGGGCGAGATCACCCTCATGACGGCTCTCCGGAAGATGGAAAGGTGCCGCATCGGACGTGCACGGGGTTCGGCTCTCTCGTCGTCGGACCGTCGGCCTCAGCGGCCTCGCCCGTTCGGCCTAGCTAGAGAGATCCTTGCGCATCCGGCGCTTGCTCGTGTTGGGGTCACCGACGAGCGAGAACCCGGCCTTTTCGAACAGGGACAGCGTGCCGGTCCAGGCAAACGAGGCGATGTAGGAGCCGTCCTTGTTGGGTACCGAGGGATAGCCCTCGGCGGTCCGGACCCCTCTTTCTGCCATCGCCCGAAGCGCGTGGTCGAGCAGGGCCGTGGCCACTCCTTGCCGGCGGTAGTCTCGACGAACGAAGAAGCAGGGCACAGACCAAACGGAAGCGGAATCCTCGCACTTTAGGCTGCGCGCACGATTCAGCCGGGGAAACGAGTCCCGCGGCCCGAAGGTACACCAGCCGACCGGGGTATCCCCGTCGAAAGCCAGTACACCAAGGGTCGTCCCCTCAAGGATCCCGCGACGCAGCCTCTCTTTGGCCGGCGCGCCCTCCACGTCCTTCCAGCGCTCGCCCTTCTCGATCCGCCAGGCTTGGCACCAGCAGCCGCCGCAGCCGCCGTTCTTGCCAAACAGGGCTTCACCCTGTGGCCAGAGCCCGGGAGTGAGCTCACTTGTCCTGATCTCTGTCATCGGTCCTCCGCCGCGCGCCGGAGGCGGGATGCCCGGCCCAAGGATCAGGCAAGGACGCTCCGGGCGCTCTTGGCTCCTTCATTATAGGCCCCGTGGGCACGGCCGGTGGGAGTCGATGGCCGGTGAGCCGCCGGAAGACTCGCGGCACCTCAGGGCTCCGCCTTGCGCCTGCGGCCACTGCCGGCATGGCCTCAGGGACAAGAGACCGCGGTCAAACGATCGTTCCGGACGGCTCTTGTGCGGGGATTCAGGCGGCGGCCTCTCCGCGCCCCTGGATCGCCAGGAAGCGGGCGCGCAGCCAATCCATCCGTTGCGCGAGCTCCTTGGATTCCCCGGCGATGAAGGTCTTGAGTCGCTCGCAGGCCTCGAAGTCCGTACACATCGCACAGTTCTGCACGCCTCGTTCGATCGCGCAACCGCGAATCCCGCACGTGGCGCAGTACTTGGCGAGGATTCCCTGATCGGCAGGCGTGCACCCAAGGCAAACCCATTCCTGGGCCGAGTACGCGCCGTTCCAGAAGCTGCCGGCCGCCTTCTCCAAGAGGTCGATCCTCGTCGCAACCGTTCCCTTGTACGCCTCGCAGGCGTGACAATCGATTCCACAGTACCCGAGCATGCGTGCCCTCCTTGATGCTCTCGCCGCGCACGACCTAACCAGCTATTCGAACTATACTGGAATCCTAACCCGGGGCTTCTACCTTGTCAAGTGTCGGGCGCCGGTTAGAATGGAGTCATGTCTACGTCACGGCAGAAGGTGAAGGATCTCAAGCTCTTAGGCCACGCCCTGTGTCTCGACTTCGCAAACACCGTCGACTGGCGCGGCTCGACTCGCGAGGAATCCCTGCACGACTACGAGGACCTTCTCGTCTGGAGCCGCCACGCCGGTGCCCTGACGCAGGAGCAGGCCCAGGGCCTTTCTCGCCGTGCGCGCCGCGATCCATCGGCGGCACAAGACGCCTACAGCCGAGCCATCGCGCTTCGCGAAGCCCTCTACAGAACCTTCTCCGCTCTCTCCGGAGGCCGGCCGACGAATCCGGATGACCTTGCCCGTCTGAACGAGGTTCTCTCCGAAAGCCTCGGCCGCATGCGACTGGTGCCAAAGAACGAGGGACTGGTCCTGACGTGGCCCGAAGCGGAGAGCGCGCTCGATCTCGTGGCCTGGGTCGTGGCCCGTTCGGCGGCCGATCTTTTGACCTCAGACAGATTGGGGCGCGTGCACGAGTGCGTCGGGGAGAACTGCGGGTGGCTGTTCCTTGACACGAGCAAAAACCACAGCCGCCGTTGGTGCGACATGGCCGATTGCGGGAACCGTGCCAAGGCTCGCCGCAACTACGCGCGCAAGCGGGGCCTCCTCAAGGCGCAAGCGGGAGGGCCTAGGTAGGTCAAGCCGTGCCCGACCAGAGCGCCGGTTTGGGAAGACGCGATCCCCACCTGCAGGGTGCCCCTGGGAATGGGCCGCATCCGATCGGCTCGCCTAGCGGGTCGGCCCTTGGGGAGTAAGCCGTCTCGATCCACTGACGCCGGGAAACGAGCCGGTCCGCTCGAGGAGCGAGCGGGAACCCTCTACCAATCGGTGCACACGCCGCCGCTGCAGTTTCCCTGCGACGGATCGAGGAGACTCTGGGCGCCGAAGGCGAGGGCAACCCCAAACTCAAGGACAGGGAGGAAGTCAGGCCCGGCGAACGAGACCCTCCCGTAGGCGGAGAGGCCCCAGGGGGTAGCCCCACTCGTGAGCGTGACCTGTTCTAGTTCCAGTCGGACGGGCGTGACGGAGAAGCTTGTCTCGCTTTCGAGAGCGGCCGTGCCGAGCTTTGCTCCGAGGAGGAGCGCACCGGTCCACCAGATCCGCTCTCCATGGGGGTCGCTCGCCGTGGCAGTGAGCGAGGCACCCAGGGTCAACGCGTCGACGAGTGGGCCTGGAAGGGTCTCCACGGCGGACCCTTTCGCCCACAGCTCCGTTCTCTGGGGGAAGGGCCCCCAACGGTCGCCCTTCTGTCTTGCCTCGCCCTCGATCCAGAAGTCCGTCTTCTTGAGCCCATCTTCGAGCACGACGTGGGGAGGGGTTGCCCGTACTAGGAGCATCACCGAGGTGATCCCGATCGGCAGGACGGAGAATCGATACTCTCCGTACAGACTCAGCCAGTCCTGCACGAGAACGAGGCGGAGCGCCTGTTCGGCCGTCGTGTACGGCACGAGAGCCAGGTCGGTGCGGCTTTGAAGCTCAAGGGACCCAAGGCCCGCGAAGAGGTCAAGCGAGGTGTCCGCGCCGAGTGCAGGGTAGACCGGGACGTGGACCTGGAGCTTGCCCCCGAGTTGCAGGGTTCCCGGTTCCGCGCCAGCGACGGCCAAGAGACCTCCCGTCACCAGCAACACAAGTGCGGCGCTCGCCGCACGTAAGGCGTTCCATCGGGCCATGCGCTCACCCCCTCACGCGCTCTCTTGAGAAGCCCAGCCTTCATCTTGAGCAGGGCCCCTCGGCAGAACCATACACGGTACAGGGTGGAAGCTCCAGCAAGTCGATGAGGAGACGGGTGTTCGGTTCTCAGCTCTTGGAACCCTCGATCGCGGGCTCGATGAGCTTCCCCATTCCGCCGCAGCCGCCTTGGCTGATCGGGGTCTCACACAGGCCGCGGTAGCAGGAGCCCTTGGCGGTCAGGTTCCAGACAGCCGGGTCGAGGCCTTCCGCCGCAAGCGCCTTGGCCATGTAGTAGTCCGGGCGAGCGAAGGTGAGCCACTGGACGACGGCGGCTTTCGTCTCTTCGATCGAGTACTTCTTTGTGTGGATGAGGTAGGCGGCGAGACCCTTGGCGCTGGTGACGATGTTGCAGCGTTGGCCGCTCTTCTCGCAGCAGCACTGGAAGGCCGTTTCGTCGTCGCAGCAGGGAGCGGGGACCTCCACGAGCGCGTCGTGGAAGGCCTGCGTCTCGGGCGCGGTGAGCGCAATCGTGTCCCTCCATGCGATGAATTGAGGCAGACTGGCCAGGGCGAGAGGAATCCCGTAGCCTGTCTCCGTCCCGGCCGCCGGGACCACTTGGGAGTAGATGCGCTGATACGTCGCGTCGTTTCCTGCTCCAGTCCCCGCCAACGCCAGCCCGGACAATGCGACACCGCACGCCGTCGCCAGGACAACCGAACCCGCGACGACCCTTCCGATCCTTCGAGATAGGTGATTCATCCCTTCGACCTCCTGTTGCGTGCGCGAGGCACGCTACCGATGATGCCCTCTGGACGTGAGGAATCGGTGAGCCTCCTGTTGGGTTCTGATGGAGACCTTCTGAAGAGACGCGCATCTTGAGTGCCACCGGACGGCTCAAGCGGCGTAGGGATCGCGAGGTTCCTGTTCGCACCGTGTTGGTCGCCCTCCGAGCAGGGGCCTTGGCCGTTGTCCAGATCTTCGCGCGAGGAGAGACTGGGCACGGGGGTGAGACGTGTGACGAGAAACCTGAGGACGTACCTTGGTGTGCTGGTCGCGATGGTAGCCGTGCTCCTGCTCTTTCTCCCAGCCGATCACGTAAAGGCGAGCGGCGTGCCATGGTCGGCCAGGTCGGTGGGCGACGTGATCGCAAGCTTCGCCGGCCTGGATTTCACGGCCTTCATCGAGACCTCTTACCGCGAGTACCTGCTCCGTTTTCCAGAGTGGATCACGCAGCTAGGCATCCCGGGGAACTTCGGCGTCCGGAACGACGCCCTGAACGACTACTCGGAGGCCTACATCGAGGACACTCAAAGCCTCGAGCGGGCGATCCTCGACCGTCTCCACGGGTACGACCGGTCCTCGCTCTATCCCTCAGAACAGCTCTCCTACGACGTGTTTCTGTCGTGCTTCGACGACCGGGTCCGCGGACAGACCTTCGCTCTCTACGACTACCCGATCACCCACTACTACATCACGAGCCTCCACTGGGCCTTCTTCGACCTCCTGACGGAGGTGGAGCCGGTCTCCTCTCTGCAAGATGCAGAGGACTACGTGAGCCGCCTCCGCCAGTCGGGAAGGCAGTTCGACCAGATCATCGATGGGCTAGAGCGCCGCCTTGCCGTGGGAATCGTCGTCCCCAAGATCGTCATCGATCGCGCGCTCCCCGGAATCGACCAGTGGGCGAGCGCTCCGGCAACGGCCACGCCCTTTTACACGGTCTTCGCGCAGAAGCTAGGGAACGTCGCTGGGCTTGCGACCAGCCAGCGCACGTCCCTGCTCAAGGAAGCGCAGTCCGCGATTGAGGGGGTCGTTCTCCCGGCGTACGGTCGCATCGCGGCCGCCCTGCGAGAGCTCTATGCCTTGGCGCCGGACCGGGTCGGCGTCGGGCAGTACCCAAACGGAGACGCCTACTACGCCTACCTTCTCCGCCACTATACCGGAGGCGACCTGACCGCTGAGGAGATCCACACGCTCGGAGTAGGAGAGGTCGCACGGCTCAGGCAGGAGATTGAGGATGCGAGTCTGGGCCTGGGCTTTCTTCCTGAGGGCCTATCCATCCCGGCGATCTTCAGCCGGGCCACGACGGCGGGCGGGACACTCACTGGAAGCGCCGTCGTCGACGCATTTGGGCGCCTGATCGCAACCGCACAAGAGAGGCTCGCGGGAGTGATCGATCCCCTTCCCTCAATTCCGGTCACCGTAGTAGGGGTCGACGCCGGCGGCTACTACCGCCCCCCAGCCGGAGACGGGTCGCGCCCGGGTGCGTTCTACGCCTCGACAAGCGGTCCCCAGCCCCGTTTCGGCATGCCCACGCTGGCCTACCATGAGACCCTCCCTGGACACCACGTGCAGATCGCAAGCGCGATGGAGCTTGACCTCCCCCTCTTCCGCCAAGTGGAGTCCTTTCTTGGCTACACCGAGGGCTGGGCCCTCTACTCCGAGCGCCTCGCCTCTGACTTGGGCTGGTACGCGGATGACCCCTACGGAAACCTGGGCAGGCTCGCCGACGAGATGATGCGGGCCGTGCGCCTGGTCGTCGACACCGGGATCCACGCCAAGGGCTGGACCGCAGAGGAGGCCATCTCCTACTTCGTCGAGAACACCGGAAAACCCCGTGCGTACGCCGAGAATGAGATCTACCGCTACATCGTTTGGCCGGGACAGTCGACGGCGTACATGGTCGGAATGCTCCACCTGCTTGACTTGCGCCGCTTGGCGCAGGAGCGCCTCGGCGACGGGTTCTCTCTCGTCGACTTCCATCGTGCGCTGCTCGGGGAGGGGAACGTCCCCTTGCTCCTCGTCGACCGGCTGGTCGAGGACTACATCCGGCGCGCCTCCGGCGGGTAGCGCCCTTCTAGATCCGGAGAGGGGCGAGCGCGCTTGTCTCCGCAGGCACCCAGGGCACGAACGCCGAGCTCAGAGCCTTGAGGTGGCGGTCGAAGAAGCCAAGCGCAGCGGTGAGCGCTCGAGTGCCGTACGCGGAGTCGATGGGCCACAAGCCGTGGCCCGCGCCCTCCAAGGCAAGGAGCGTGGCCTCGACTCCCGCTCGTGCGAGCGCGTCGCGCAGAACGACCGATTGGCTGAAGGGAACGCGCAGATCGGCGGTCCCGTGCACGATGAGGAACGGCGGGTCGTCAGGACTGACGTACGTGACCGGAGAGGCCGCCTGGCAACGAGCCTGTTGCTCGCCGCACATGCCGCCGATGAAGGCGAGGATGGCCGGATCCGGCAGGTTCCCCACAAGCGACAGGTCCGACGGACCGAAGTAGTCCACGACGGCCTGAACTCGACTCGAGAGGGCCAGATCCCCGGAACTCCCCTCCAATCCATCCGAGGGGTCCGTGACCCCAAGCATCGCTACGAGGTGCCCGCCGGCCGAGCTGCCCATGGCTCCGATCCGGTCGGGATCCACGCCGTACTTCTCTGCGTCTTCTCGCAGCCAACGCACCGCGGCCTTGGTGTCCTCGACCGCGGCCGGGAACGGGTGCTCCGGAGCAAGCCGGTAGTCGACGGAGATCCCGACGTAGCCCCGCTCGGCAAAGAAGAGCGCGTAGTCGGCAAACGTAGCTTTGTCCCCGGACGACCAGCCGCCGCCGTGCACGAAGACGATCGCCGGGTGCAGGCCGGAGGTGCCGGGCCGGTAGAGATCGAGCGTGAGGTCGTGCCCATCGACCGTGGCGTAGACGAGATCCCGCTCCAGCGTGGGCGCCGCGGCGGCCGGCGCGAGGAGAGACTGCCCAGGGAGGGCAGGCACGAGCGTGGAGAGGTCCACGCCAAACCGTGCGAGAAGAGTCGGAGCGATATCCTTCTGATCCGCGTCTTCCCCTTGCGGCGCGGACGCGCCGGCGTCGTTCGTGACAAACCATGTCGCCGGAGCGTTGTTGTGGGTCCTCGAACCCTCGTCGAAGCCGTGGTCCGTGGTGACGTAGACGCGCGTGCGCCCGTCGATCCCCAGCGTCCTCATCTTGGCCATGATCTCTCCGAGCCAGTCGTCGCACGTCCTGATCGCTTGCGTGTACTCCCTGGAGTTCTCCCCGTAGCCGTGCCCTGCGGAATCGGGATCGCTGAAGTGGAAGAACGCGAAGAAGGGTCGGTCATGATAGGCTTCCAAGACCTTGAGCATCTCCGGGCCGGCCACGCTCGCCTTCGCATCGCGAATCGCGGCCTGGTCGATCGCGGGAAGCGCGTTGTCCAGGATCTGATAGAGGTTGCCGCGCTTCCCGGTGATCGCCGCCGTGGCGATGCCATCCCCTCCAAAGTGGCTCTTCAGGCGTTCGAAAAGGGTCAATCCTGTGGGAATCGCCTGGAAGCGGCCGTTGGAGTAGACGCCCGTCACGCTTGGCCCCAATCCCGTCAGCATCTCCGAATGCCCGGCCTTGGTGTCCGTCGCGTGGTCCGTGATCGTCATCGATACGTAGGTCCCTGCCTGCGCGAGGCTGGACAGATTGGGCAGAAGGCTTGAGTCGTAGAGATCGAGGAGGTGCGCCCGCTGCGTTCCGTCCCAGGAGATGAGGATGACGTTCGTGGCGGCGATGGACAGGGGCGGCGTATCTCCCATGATCGCCGTCCAACTCCACCCCAGTGCCGCAAGCAAGAGGATAGGCCAGGCGATCCGTTTCAGTGCGCGTTTCATGCGTGCCTCCTTTTCTCCCACCCTAGCTGTTTCCCGCCTCGCGAAACGATCGCACGCCGGTCAACGGCCGGTCAATTCTCGATCTTCTCAAGCCATTCCACACCTTGCGCCGGTCCAAGGCACTCCCGTCCCGCACCGCGTCCGGTCCCGGAACGGATGCGGGGATACCGACCCATCGCCGCGAGCGCCATCCATCCCGTCGCTCACAAGGCCAGGGGCCTTCGACAAGCGATTGAGTCCCACTTGGGCTCTTGCCTCCCCCGCAGCCGGCTGCTAAGATGGTTCTCCTATGGATACCAAGAGAACCCCAGCGGAAAACGGGTATGCGGAGGCAATGGCCGGAGCATGGAACAAGCTTGTCCTCACGTCCATTGTCCAGGTCGTCCTGGCCATCGTGTGGCCCCTCATCTCCTTCCAGCTCATGGCTCTGCTCGCGGTGCGATTCACGTCGGCCCCGGCGTGGCCCTTTGCGGTGATCGATTCGATCACCATCATCGCCCCGATGATCGTCCTCCTGTGGACCTGGATCTCGTACTGGCAGTACGTCCGGTCGTTGGCCCGCATGAAGGAGACCTCAAGCGAGGGGGAAGGCGCCCGCGCCGAAGAATCCAAGCAAGGTTCGCTCCTTCAGCGCCTGGAACTGGAGCTCGAGATCCTGCGCCTGCGAGTCTTCCGGGGCATCTGCCTCACCTGGTGCTTCGCCGCCGTCCTTCTTCCGCTCTCCGTCCTTCTTCGCTTCATCTTCGTACTGATAGGGCGGTAGCAGGAGGACTCGGCATCGAGGAGGACGGCTGGAGGTCGTTCGAGCGACCGGGGCTTGGACCAAGGCTCGAACGGACGATCTGACTTCCCTTGCCGCTCTCTCTCAACCAGCCTGGAGGGCAGGCCGTCATGGATTCGATCCTGGAGGGCTCCCGGTGAGCGACGCTCGAACACGACTGGATGCCCTCCCAAGGGTCCGCCTGGGCTTCTTCCCGACACCCTTCGTGAAGCTCGAGAGGCTCGGCCGTCTCCTCGGAGGCCCCAGGCTCTTCATGAAGCGCGACGACCTGACTGGACTGGCCCTGGGAGGCAACAAGACACGGAAGCTCGAGTACCTGCTCGGCGAGGCGCTCGACCAAGGGTGCGACAGCGTGGTCACCGGCGGCGCGGCGCAGTCCAACCACTGCCGGCAGACGGCGGCCGCAGCGGCCGCCACAGGGCTCGAGTGCCACCTTGCCCTGGGCGGTGAGCCGCCGGAGTCGCCGAACGGGAATCTCCTTCTCGATCAACTCTTCGGCGCAAAGATCCACTGGTGCGGCGAAGGGAGGAAGGGCGAGAGGATTCCAGAGATCGCCGAGGGCCTGCGCCACGCGGCACGCCGGCCCTACGCCATCCCGTACGGCGGGTCCAACGCCCTGGGCGCCGCGGGGTTCGTCGCCGCCGTGAGAGAGCTTCAGGGTGACCTCAAGAAAGAGAGAGTCGAGGCCGATCATCTGGTCGTCGCCTCAAGCTCCGGAGGGACCCAGGCCGGCCTCACCGTCGGCCTCGACCTCTTCGAGCTGCACACGCGCGTGACGGGTATCGCGATCGACAAGGGAGAGACAGAAGGTCCGACCTACGAGTCGTTTCTCGCGGACCTGTCAAACGAACTCGCTGTGAGCCTGGGCATGCCGGCACGCTACGGAACCGATGAGTTCCTGGTGAGGCACGAGTACCTCGGCCTGGGTTACGGGGTCGTCGGGGAGCTTGAGCGCGAGGCGATCCGGTTCGTGGCCGAGCAGGAAGGGATCTTGCTTGATCCTGTCTACGCCGGACGGGCGATGGGCGGCCTGATTGACCTCATTCGCCAGGGTGAGTTCTCCCCCGGCGAGACCGTCGTCTTCTGGCACACCGGAGGCGTCCCGGCCCTCTTCGCGCACGCGCGAGACCTGGGCTCCCAGGCTCCGGCCTCCTGAACGACCGTCACCCCTACAACCACCCCGGCGGGATGCGCACCGCAAAGACGCAGGAGTCGGCGCCCTCGAGCATCGTCTGCTCGAGCCTGACCTCTGGCTTCTCGCCGAAGACGATCTCCCACTCCTGCGCGTACCAGCCCCCAGAGCAGTGGCAGAAGGTCCGCGACACCTTCTCCCCCTTGCGGATGGCGTCCCGCACCAGGGGACAGAAGCAGGCCTCGTAGCGCTTCTCGGCCGGATCGGTGGCCTGCTCGTAGGCTTCCATACGAGCGGGCCGGCGTTCGATGAAGAGAAGCGGTTCCGGGCCCGACTCGTCGATCCAGTACTTGCTCCCGAGCAGCTTCTCGTTCGTGATCTTCTCCACGAGCTTGCGCAGGTCCCGCCCAACCTCCGCCAGGGCAGCCTCCAGAACCATTCCGCTCTGCACGATGTAGTGGTGGGCGCATGCGTTCAGGATGCAGGCGCGATCCCGCTCGTCCTTGACCTCTTGATCCAGACGTGCGACTGCTCCCTGCACCCACTCGGCCGCTCGCACGCCGTCGAGCGTCTCGGCCAATCCCTTGCTCCCCGCCATGACGCGCTTCGCCGCATCCGGCCCGGCAACGTTCCTTGTCCCCTCTTCCAGAGCCTCAAGCCAGATCGGCATGTGGTAGGGGTACTGAATCTCCGTTACGTAGGCCTCGACCTTGTCGCCGTGAGTCTCCGGGCCCTCGTGATAGAGGAAGCGCTCCGGGTCGTCTCCCAACAGGACGCCGTGGTCGCCCACGAACTGGGCGAGCTTCTTGCGCGTGTCCACCATGTTCGTCCCTTCGGCCCCTCCCTCCACCGGCCCGACGTGGGTGATGGAGAACATCGGTAGGCTGGGAAGCGTCTTGGTGACAAACCCAGCACGACGGATCGCCTTGGCGATGGGAAAGGCGATCTCAAAATCGATCACCCCATCCACGGGGAACCCCAGCCGCAGAGCCATCGCAGGTCCCGCCAGGACGTCGGCCACGACCGGTCGCAGCTCGGCAATGGCCTGGAGGATGTCCCGCTGTCCCTGGAGCTTCCGCCGCACCGCAAGGACCTGCACGGGCGCGACGCGCTTGACGACGACGTCTCTACTCATCTCTTTACTCCTTTCCTGCGCTCTTGAGGGGTGAGTGGAATACTGCTTCGCAGGAGCCGGGCAGGCTATCCTGCGAGCGCCACGTCTCCCCACCGTCTCAGCTGTCTTGAGCAGGCGCGCCGTCGGCCGGTATCCCTTGCACAGAGGGTCCTCCCCGCAAGCCTGTCGCACGGGGGACCATGGGCAGCGGGCGAGGTGGCACTCGGCCCCCCCCCTCTGGCCGGTCGCCGGGAGGACACTCCTTCGCCATGCAGGCTCCGCCCGGACCCTCCACAGGGCGAGTCCGGTGCGGCCTCGATCGCGCTCCAGAGGGGAGGCGCGGCCTCCTTCCCGGACCTAGCGGCCCTGGAAGAGCGTCGCGAGGGCTTTCTGGGCGCGGGCGCGATCGCGAAGAGCGACTTGCAGCTCAGTGAGCGCGGCCGAACGATTCCACGCTGCGAGGACCGGAGCCGCGTCGTCCCCCTTCGCGAAGAAGGGGATTCCGGAGGCTTCCAGGAGCGACTTGGCCACGGCAATCCGTCCGGGGTCGCCGCTCGTGAGGACGCTCACCCAGCCTGTGACCTTCTCTTTCATTCTCTTTCCTCCAGCACAGAGTGTACTCCCAGTTTGAGTCCTCGACGAGCGATGCCTCACCCCCGGCCGACCCCGGCGCGTCCCGTCGTCTACCGGGAGGAAGGTCTGGGGCGCAGCGTCCCCGCAACTTGGCCCTAGGGATGGCAAAGCCCGAATGCCGGATGCCTTCGGGCGTGCGCGTCCCGGCCCGGTTCAGCGGCTTCCGCGGGACGGCGTGGTCTCTCGATGGGGCTGTGCATCTCCCAACATCCAGAGGAAGACCTCCTCGAGGGTCGCGTCGACCGTCTGCACGGCCTGTGCGCCGAAGCGCTCGACGAGAGCGCTTCCGATGTCCTCTCCGGCGATCACGATGTTCGAATCCTTCACAAACCAGTGGTTGGCGACGGCGACCCCGAAGTCGTCGAGCGGCCTGGGGACGCGCACGACGTACTTGCGAAGGATCCCGCGCAGGCTTGCCTTGATGCCCTCGGGCGTGCCCACCGAGATGAGACGGCCGGCCTTGAGAAGGCCGATCGAGTCGGACAAGAGCTCGATCTCTCCTAACTGGTGGCTCGCGATGAGGATCGTCTTGTCGAGCGTCCGTAGGTGGTAGACAAGCTCCCGGATGGCGTTCACTCCTTGCACGTCGATGCCGCTTGTCGCCTCGTCTAGGAGGAGGACGCGCGGGTCGTGCAGGATGGCCCGGGCGATCCCCAGCCGTTGCCTCATCCCTTGGGAATAGGCCCCCACGCGCTTCTTCCTTTCATCCCACAGGCCGACAAACTCGAGGGTCTCCACGAGGCGCTGGCGTAGGACCGAGCGCTTCAGCCGATAGAGCCGGCCGAAGAAGGTGAGGTTCTCCAAGGCCGACAGGTGCGAGTAGAACGCCATGCCCGAGTAGACGTGGCCGAGCGCTGCCTTCGCCTGGAGCGGATGGCGCGCCAGATCGTTCCCCATCACGCGGACGCGTCCTCCGCTTGGCCGGATCAACCCCGTGAGGAGCTTGATGATCGTCGTCTTTCCCGAACCGTTGGGCCCGAGAAGACCAAAGACGTGCCCCTGAGGGACGGAAAAGGTCACGCGATCGACGACCGCCCGCGTCCCGTACACCTTTGTCAGGTCCTCCACTTCAATCGGGAACATGCTGCCTCACACCTCCAAGAGCGAGAGAGCCCGGACGTTGAGCGCAAAGAGGCCCAGCCAGACGAGGACTAGGCCGAGGAGTTCGGGGAACGTCTGGCGTAGGGAGACCCAGATCGACACGGGCGTCTCCGCGGGCGGTAGGGGAGCGAAGATCTCCGTGGCCGACGCGTGGCGGTCCTGCAGCAACTCCGCCGCCACCTGCCGGATCCCATCCGCCGGTGAGACCAGACCAAGCCAGCGGTCGTCCTGGTAGCGGGCGTCGAGCATCCGCTGCACCGTGGCGGCGTGCGTCCTGAGACTTGCAAGGTACGGGAGGAACTCGGCGGGAGCCCTGGACTCCATCGCCCGCCGAGCCATTGGGTCCTGGATCCCCGAGACCCGATACAAGTACTCGTTCACACTCGCCGGCGGCCACGGGACGTTCGGGTAGGGAGGAGGCTGGGCCGTCGAGAGATTCTCAACCATGAGGTGCGCTCCGAACACGGCGAGGCCGATCCCCACGCACACCCAAAGCGCGCGCAACGAGTTGCGCGAGATCGTACTCACCAGGGTGCCCACGAGCAGAAAGACGGAGGTGTAGAGGCCCAGGATGAGCATGAGAAGGAGCCCCCGCACGAGCTCCGCGGAGTTCACGCCCAAGGGAACGAACCGGCTCCCCACGAGAATCGCTCCTCCCAGGCCCAGGCCGATCAAGAGCGCCGTGGCAAGCGAGTCCCCGAGGACCCGAGCCATGCCCAGTGCCACCGGACTCACCGGCGCGGCGTGGAGCGTCTGGGCCACTCCCGACTCGATGTCCTGGCTCACCTCCCGGGAGGCAAGCAGGAGCCCGACAAGCGGCAGGATGAACAGGAGCCACGGCGTCGCCATCCGCAGGGGGAGGAAGATCCCTTGCGAGGACCGTTCGGTGATCCGGAGGTTTTGGTTGGTCGCCACCCAGACCTGGGTGTGGGCCGACCCGATATCGAGGGCCTGCATCGGCTGCGAAGGGCCATAGTAAGACTGGAAAAAGGATGCCGTTCGCCCCTGCTCGCCGGCCATTGAGACGAAGCCCGCGAACACGGAGACCGCGACGAGCAGGAGGAAGAGGAGGGCGGTCCCCGAGCGCACTCGCTTTGAGGCAAAGTGCCCCACGAGGTAGAGGAAGAGGCTCACGCGTCGGTCACCTCGCGGCGGGCAAAGACCACTCCCCCCAGGAGAAGCGGCACGAGCGCGGCCGCACCGAGGGCGAGGCACTCCGAGGGAATCACGCGCGAGGAAGAACCGCGGCAGTTCGAACACGTCGCTGGCGCGATGGACCAGAGGATATAGTACAGGGCGACCGACGGGGTGTGCCGGGCGAGCTTGACCGCGACGTACGCCAGGTCGCGCGGCTCGCTCCCGCTCTGCGATGCCCGGTTGATCTCCTCCCGATGTGTTACAACGTAGGACTCGGTCATCAAACGGAAGAGATTGGGGCAGACCGTCGTCAGGAAGACGACAAGCACCGTCCCGGCGACGAGCGCGGCCGCCTTCCCTCGGAAGAGGACGCCCAGAAACAGTCCCATGCAGGAGAGAGCGGCGACGTAAGGCAGGGTGAAGAGGAAGACGCGTGAGAGCTGGCCGAGCGCGGCCTGGGGAGCGCCAAACGCAGCGACGAGAACCAGGGCACACGCGGCCCAGGCGGCGGCGCACAGGCAGACGACGTAGCCCAAGAGGGCGAGCGCGTGGGCGAGGTAGAGCGTCGTCTTGCGGACCGGCGCCGAGAGGAGCGTGAGGCTCGGGCCTTGCCCGCCCGGGGAGAGACCGACCCCGACGAACAGGGCGGCGAGCGCGAACGCGAACAAGAGGACGCCATCGAGCGCCGGAGCGGAGAAATCGGAGCGGTCTGCCACGGCTCCGAACAAAAGCGAGGGTTCAATCATGCCCTGAGACTCGGGGTGGCTCATCTGGAACTGATAGGCCCAGCTCGTGACCCGTTCCGGCGTCGGCTCCTCCACGAGCACCTTGACGTCCTTGGGTTGAGCCTTCCCGACGACGTCGGGGAAGCGGCCGATCCGCGTCCCAACCGAGGCCGCAGCAAGCGCCACCGCGACAAGGGTCAGGGCGAGCGCCGCGCGATTCCTGAGCGTGGAGCGGAAGATGAACAAGGTCGCGTGCCAGAGGACCGATCCGCTCATCCGCACTCGCCCCTCTGTGTCACGCCCGCCCCCCTTCCACGCAAAGAGACCCAGTCAGTATAGCATTAGACGGTATGCAATCACAACACAGGGCCGCCCCTCAGAACCCAGGGCGGCGCCTGACCTTCCCGAGCGCGGTGCAGAGTGGAAGCCTGGACCGCCCAGGCGGCCGGAATCGGGTACGCTGTGAGGGCGAAAACGAGACGCAAAGAGGCCGTTTCCCGCGGGAAGCCAAGAAAGGGAGAACCCGTGAAGTCCATCCGATCAAGAGAGCACGTGTATGCCTTGTCCTCGGACATGAAGGCCGCCGCGACTGCGGTCCCTGGCGAGACGGTCGTCTTTGAGACAGAGGACGCCCTGGGAGGCCAGGTGCGTAGCGAGAAGGACGTCCTGGAGCAGCTTGATTTCGCCCGCGTGAACCCGGCCACCGGCCCGGTTGAGGTGGTAGGCGCCGAGCCCGGGGACACGCTCGTCGTCCGGATCCAGCGCATCGACACAGCCGACCACGGCGTCGCCCTGACCGGACCCGGGATGGGTGTCCTCGGCGACGAGGCCTCGCAGCATGTCACGCGCGTCCTCTCGATCGAGAATGGCTGCGTCCGATTCGACGAGCTTCGTCTTCCTGCCAGGCCGATGATCGGCGTGATCGGTGTCGCGCCCGCGGAGGGATCGCACCCGACCGGAACGGCGCACCGCCACGGAGGGAACATGGATACCAAAGAGATCGGCGCGGGCACGACGCTCTACCTTCCGGTCTTCCAACCCGGTGCCTACCTCGCGATGGGGGACGTGCACGCGGCCATGGGCGACGGGGAGGTCTGCGTCGCCGGCTGCGAGGTCGCGGCGTCGGTGACGGTCGAGGTCGACGTCTTGAAAGGGCGGTCTCCGACGTGGCCGACCCTGGAGACCTATGACGCCGTGGTCGTGATCGTGTCGCTCCCTACGATCGGCGAGGCCCTGGCCGAGGCGACGCGCCAGGGAGTGCGCTTCCTTCAACGCGCCCGTCGAACGTCCTTCGAGGACGCCTACATCCTGGCGAGCCTGGCGATGGACGTGCGGGTGAGCCAGTTGGTCGATCCCAACAAGACGGCGAAGGCCGTCATCTCCAAGCGCCTGTTCACCGGAATGGTCTCTGAGTACCTCTAGCCTATCGGACACGACAACCGCTCCATCCCTTGCTCTTCTGAGGCTCACAGGGCGGGCTCATCACGCCAGGTTTGGCGCTACTCGGAGACCGGTTTTTCGGGAGCGGGGTGCCGCTCCTTCCATTCGAGCCGGATCATGAGGAGGAGCAGCGCCCCCGTACACGCGATCGCCCGCACGGCGTAGACCGTTGCGAGGAGCCCTTTGCTTGAGAGAAGGGAGAAGACCGGCGCGAGCATCAGGCCGATCCACATGCTGAAGGATTCCGTGTTCCGGTTCGTCGTCCACATCCTCCGCACGACCGGGAAGTAGGCGATGACGAGGATCGCCTGAATCGCGCTGTGCGCGATCACGTGCTTCTGCGTGAACGCCCAGACGACGACGATGACGAGAACGGCACCCAGGCACCCGAGATCAAAGCGGGTGAAGCGCGTGCTCCGATCCCCGTAGATAAGGATCGCGACGCTCACCCCGGCCACGAGGAGGATGTCGGCCGTGTTCAGGATGTTGTCGAGCAGGCCGAATTGCCCCTCGCCCAGATACGTGAGAAGGCTCCCTATCGTCGCGATCGTGAAGAAGACCCACATCGCAAGCGCCGGGCTGATCTTCTTCTTCCGGAGAAGCCACACGTAGCGCAGGCCGATGAGCAGGTTGATCGTGACAACCGCGCTGATGGATAGAATCCTCACCCCGCCCTCCTCGTTTCGTGACCGCAGACCGAGCCGGCCGGCGCCGCGAGGAGGGCTACCGTCCTCTTGGCCGTTCGGCCACACCGCACGGATCGCGAATCGTTGGCGCAGAGCCTGACCAGCCCTATGCCTGCGGGAACTGGCGAGCAGCCGATTGCGGCCTATCGCGCCTCCACAAGTCAGCGTGGTTCGCGCCTTTATCGCAAGTCGCACCCTCCGCCGCCCGTTCGACGAGGCAGCGCCGGGTGCGAAGCGTGCGCGAGGAAACCAGCGCCCGGAGTCCCTCACGGCAAGACCAGAGAAGGACCACTCCGAGCCGCGCCCAGTTCGCAGCCTAGTCCCTTCTGGTACGCCCGACGGGACTCGAACCTAGATCTCCGATGGAGATGGCCGACGCCCCATGTCGGGTGCCTCTTGCCGAGCTCGATTCAAGCGAGCCGGACAGCCGTCCACTCAGGTTCCGACCCTTCAGAAATGCCATCGGCGGGCTGAGCCAACCCTCCGCTGCGCGATCCCCGGCCGACCGGTCGCTCGTGCCCGGATCACTCTCCCAGCCGAAACGGGGGATACCGATCGGTCATCAAGCTGACATAGGCGGCGACGCGGTAGCTCCAACGGTTCAGGCCGAGCACGAGATCAAAGATGTCTCGGGGATACTTCCCGGTGAAGAGCAAGGCAACCGCTGCGCAGAGAGCGAGAACAGGAATCAGGCCCGGAGCGGCTGCGCGCCAACCTGTCTGGAAGATCGCGACGATGACGTAGTGGGGAATGGCCAGCAACCACCACTTGATGAGGACGAGCCCACGCGAGAGCTCTGGAGGATAGACCACGTCAAGGTCGGCCGGGTATCCCCCGGCTTTGAGTGTGAACGGGGGATACCTGTCCGTCCCCAGAGCCTGATACCCGTAGAAGCCAACCCGCCAAGCCCAGCGCAAGACGCCCACGTTGAACGTAAAGAGACCGCGCGGGTAGCGGCCGGTGAATAGGATAGCGAAGAAGGCGATGATCCAGGCCACAACGAAGGCTATCGCCAGGAGCCCAAGCACGATGTAGTGCGGGATGAGAAGGAGCCACTTGAGAAGCCAGAGCACAGGCGATAGGGGCTCCGTGAGGCTCCCGCTGAAAGAGAACGGGCTGGAACCAGCCGGCGTCGGCACCGGACCCGCTTGTGCGGTCGGCCCCGCCTGGCCGCGGGCGCCGAAGTAGACCGCGGCGATTCCCAGAAGCAGGAGCACTCCGCCGGCGACGAGAAGACCGATCCACACGAGGGAGAGCCATGGGATCCGCGCTCCGACCGAGCCGACAAGATCGATCCCCTTGGAGCCATCCGCGTTCATCATGACGAGCACCCAACGTCCGGGCTCAAGGTCCCACGTGAGTGTCTGAGCGCCGACTCCTTGCGCGGACGCACGCCAGAGGCTGCGCCCTGTCGGAGGCTGCGGGGCGAACGTTCCGGGGTGGCTCGTGTACTCCACCCGAAGCGGCTGCAGCTCAAAGTGCGAGATCTCATCGTAGGGAACACCATCCAGGTAGGCTTGGACGGCTCGCCAATCGGCGATCCCGACGAACGTCTGCTTGGAGGTGTCGCGAGTGGCGGCCTGGATTCTCAGCATCGCCAGGGTATCGCGCCACCACGCCCATCCGACTCCAATCCCGGCCGGCTCGGTGACGATGGCGTAGGAATCGCTCGCGAGTTCTACCCCCCTTGCCGTGATGAAGCCCTCGCGATCAGCGAAGGCTCGCTCTACGTAAAGGATCCCGCCGCCCGTGAAGAGAAGTCCCAGCGAGACAAGTACGGTCAGAGCTCCCAAGACCACAAGGACGATCCTGCCAGCGCTCATGCCCCTCCTTCCCTCCGTTCACTCTCCGCAATCCGAGTTCCCGCAGGTGTCGATGCCCATGGTAGGTGTCACGCCAGGCTCGGTCAAACAAGAGCCCCGTGGCCCGCGTCGGGGTGGCGGGGTAGGCAGGATTTCGAGCGATCAGGCCGTCTCTGACGACCGACCGCCGCGTCGCCGGTGGGCGATGGGTCCCCATCTGCCGGTGTGCGTATCCACAGAGGGGTGCGATGTTGCCCGTCCGAGCGAGGACAGCCCTCCACGTGTCGCCTTTCCCTTTCTCCTGTGCTACGCTTAGACCGGTTCCCAGCCCGGCGGGGATCGGGCGGCTCCCTGGGGCGGACTGGGTAGCTCCTACGGATTCATCAGTATGCCGGCCAAGCCCTTCGACATCGTTGGGAGTCTGTCCGGCAAGCTGGAGAGCACCTTGCTGGGGTTGTCCGGTTTCTACTTCGCCGGCGCGTGGGCCGCCTTGGCCGAAGCGCCCTTCATGAACGCTCTCTCGAGCCGCAAGGTGATCCGCGCGATCTGCCACAGCGACGGCGTGCCGTTCGTTCCGCCTCACGGGTGGCCGGACAACCTGCCATTAGGTTCTCTCAACGGTTCCGGCCCTGGCACGCCCTTCACACGGCCTTCCGATCCTCCGATCCACGACGGTCCAGACCGCGCGCGTCCACCCCAAGGACCGAGGCCAGAAAGGAAGAGCTGTCAGCGATCTCATCGATCAGCTTCTCAGTCGGCTTGCCCATGCCGTGACCGGCCTTGGTCTCGATCCGGATGAGGATCGGCGCCGTTCCGCCCTGCGCATCCTGGAGGGCTGTCGCAAACTTGAAGCTGTGCGCGGGGAAGACGCGATCGTCGTGGTCGCCGGTGGTGATGAGGGTGGCGGGGTAGGCCGTTCCTCTCTTTACGTTGTGATAGGGGGAGTAGGCGAGGAGGACTCCAAACTCGCCCGGGTCGTCGGGAGAGCCGTAGTCTGAGGTCCAGGCCCAGCCGATGGTGAACTTGTGGAAACGCAGCATGTCGAGCACCCCCACTTCGGCCAGGCACGCCCCAAACAGGTCTGGCCTCTGGATGAGGCAGGCGCCCACCAGAAGGCCGCCGTTGCTGCGGCCGGAAATGGCGAGTCTGTCTCTTGTCGTGTAGCCACTCGCAGTGAGCCACTCGGCTGCCGCGATGAAGTCGTCGAACACGTTCTGCTTCTTCTCCTTCATCCCCCCCTCGTGCCACGCGGTGCCGTGCTCTCCGCCCCCGCGCAGGATGGCCTGAGCGTAGACCCCGCCCATCTCCATCCACACGAGGTGCTCGATCGAGAAGAACGGTGTGAGTGGGACGTTGAACCCGCCGTAGCCGTAGAGGTAGGTCGGGTTGTTCCCATCCTTCTTCAGGCCCTTGCGGTGGGTCAGGAACATCGGGATCTGTGTCCCGTCCTTGCTCGGATAGGAGACCCGTTCGGTAGTGTAGTCCGCGGGGTCGAAGGGGACTCTCGGCTGGCGGAAGACCTCGCTCGTCCCTTTCTCCAGATCGTAGCGATAGACGGTCCCGGGAGTCGTGAAACCGCTGAACAGGTAGTAGGTCTCCCGGTCGCCCCGTCGGCCGAAGAACCCCATGGCCGTTCCCAGGCCCGGGAGCGCGACCTCGCCCATCTCCTTGCCGTCAAGGTCGAAGATGGTGATCGCGCTCGACGCCTCGTGAAGGTAGTGCGCGAAGAACCGGTCACCCACGTGGCTCACCACCTGTAGGGGATCGTACGACTCCGGGATAACCTCCTTCCAGCCCCGGCGATCTGGCTGTTTGAGGTCGATCGCCACAACCCGACCCAGGGGGGCGTCGAGGTCGGTCAGGAAACAGAAGCGCGCCCCGTCGTTCCCGATGAACGTGTAGCTCGCGTCGAACCGGTTCAGGAGCTCGACGACCGAGCTCATTCTACCCGTGAGATCCTTGATGAAGACGGCGTTCTCCCGCCGGGTTCCCTGCCAGATCGAGATCACAAGGTAGTTGCCGTCATCGGAGACGCGGGCGTTGAACCCCCATTCCGGCTGGTCGGGTCGCTCGTAGACGAGGGCATCTTCCTCCTGGGCGGTGCCGATCCGATGGTAATAGAGCTTGTGGAGGTGGGTCGTCGCCTTGTGCGCTGAGCCCTCCTGCGGTTTGTCGTACCGGCTGTAGAAGAAACCTTTGTGGTCGTGGGTCCAGGCGACGGCCGTGAACTTCAGCCACTCCAGCCGGTCCGGCCGGTCGCGGCCGGTCGCGATCTCCCGCACCTTCCACTCCTGCCAGTCCGATCCGGCACTGGACAGGCCGTAGGCGAGCAGCTCCCCATCCTCGCTCATGGCGGCCCCGGTGAGGGCGATCGTGCCGTCGGGAGAGAGGGCGTTGGGATCCAGGAGCACTCTGGGCTCCGCGCCTTTGTCGTCGATGACGTACAGGACGCCCTGGTTCCTCAGACCGTCGTTGTAGCTGTAGAGGGTCCTCCCGCCGCGCACAAAGGGAGGGCTGAACTTCTCGTAGTTCCAAAGCTCACGGATGCGACGGCGGATCAGGTCCCGGCCAGGGAGTTGACCAAGGTAACTCGACGTCAGGGCGCTCTGTGCTTCGATCCAGGCGCGCGTCTCGGCCGAATCCAGGTCCTCGAGCCAGCGGTACGGGTCAGGGACGCGAACACCGTGAATGAGGTCCACGTGATCGCTGCGGCGGGCCGGGGGGTAATCCAATCCCTGGGATCTCTTCTGCTTCTCCTGCATCTCTCACCTCGAGGCACTGTCAAGTACTTCAGAGGGGCGCCCCTCAATCGGGCGCGGATCGCTGAAGGATAGCATGGTCGAACGACGGATGAAACCAACGCGCCCGTACATCCGGGCGGCCCGGTCGTCACAAGCGGTGAGAAGGACCGCCTGGAGTCCTCTCTCCAGCGCTGCACGGGCCGCGGCCCCGGCCAGAGTGGTCCCCACGCCGCGCCCTCGGAACGGCTCAAGCGTAGCAAGGCCGACCAGTTCGCTCAGCCCATCCAAGGGCTCGCTCGTCATCGCCGCCCCGGCGGCTTCCCCATTGATCCGGGCCAGGAAGGCGATCCCTCCTCGTGTGAGTTTCTCACGGAGGTCGTGCACGTCGGCCTCGGTCACCGGGCGAGAGTCGGCCGGATCGAAGCCCCGCCGCTGCGCTGTGAGGAGATCCTTCACGTCAAGAGCCGACGCTCCCGCAGTCAGGCGAACGACCGTGAGGCCATCGAATGGAGAGGCGGGGTGCTGGGTCGCCCGTGAGCAGACCATGAGCGGCTGTCGGCTCTCTTCCTCGAATCCGGCCGCGCACAGGGAGTCGGGCAGGCCTGGAGAAATCTCCTCTACGAACTCAAAGCGAGGCCGACGGTCCCGTTCGACGAACAGGGCTCGCACCCTTCTCAAAGCCTTGCTTTGGTCCCCGTCGACCGGCCCGTCCGGGATCGCGTAGTTGAAGAAAGGCAGGGGGTCGGTCGGATGGAAGAAGAGAGTGAAGGAAGGGACTGTCATGGCGTCGTAGTGCTGACGGGCAACCTCCCGCAGGTAGCTCTGGAGGCGAGCCACGGAGACCGTCATCGCCTGCCCCTTCGCGCGCCAGAGCCGCCCGCGCCCACCTACGCGAGCCGTTCGCTCAGGATGCTGGGGAGTTCCTTCGCCGGAACACGATCCTGCTTGGTCGAGTCGCGGTCGCGCAGGGTCACGGTCCTATCAGCGAGCGACTGGGTGTCAACCGTGATGCAGAAGGGGGTCCCTGACTCGTCCTGGCGGCGGTAGCGGCGGCCGATCGATCCTTTCTCGTCGTAGAAGACGTTCCAGGAGCGTTTGAGCTCCCGATAGATCTCCGCGGCCATCTCCGGCATCCCCTCCCGCTTGATGAGCGGGAAGACCGCGGCCTTGACCGGGGCAAGGCGGGGGTGAAGACGGAGGACTACCCTTTCCTGCGGCACGCCTTTCTCGTCGGGGACGACGTCCTCGCTGTACGCCTCGGTGAGGAAGGCAAGGGCCGCCCGGTCCGCCCCGGCCGAAGGCTCGATGACGTGCGGGATCAGGCGCTCCTTGGTCTCCTCGTCGAAGTAGGCGAGGTCTTTGCCGCTCCCAGGATGGCGCGGCTTCCCGTCCGGGCCAAGCTCGACCGCAAACCCCTCGCCATCTCGGACGAGCTTCCCCTCCATGTGGCTGCGCAGGTCAAAGTCGCCGCGATGCGCGATCCCTTCGAGCTCTCCGAAGTCGCCTTCCTCAAGGAACGGGAAGGCGTACTCGATGTCGGCCGTGCCGCAGCTGTAGTGGCTGAGCTCCTCGGGGCCGTGGTCGCGCAAGCGGAGCTTCTCGCTCTTGAGGCCGAGCGAGACATACCACTGAAAGCGGCAGTCGCGCCAATAGGCGTACCAGGCGGGCGACTCGGCCGGCCGGCAGAAGAACTCGATCTCCATCTGCTCGAACTCCCGCGATCGATACGTGAAGTAGCGCGGCGTGATCTCGTTCCGAAAACTCTTGCCGATCTGCGCAATCCCAAACGGAAGCTTCACCCGCGCCGTCGAGAGGACGTTCTTGAAGTTGACGAAGATCCCCTGCGCCGTCTCGGGACGCAGGTAGGCCTCGGCGGCAGGGTCGATGAGAGCCCCCACGTTCGTCTTGAACATGAGGTTGAACTCCCGCGGAGGGGTGAGGTCGCAGGTCTCGTGCTCCCCCGGGTGCTTGCTCGGTTTGAGCGGGCAGTGGCTGGTGATCAGGTGGTCCGCACGGAAGCGACCCTTGCAGGCGCGGCAGTCGACGAGGAGGTCGTGGAACAGGTCGTAGTGCCCACTCGCCTTCCACACTTGCGGGTGCATGAGGATGCTCGAGTCGAGCCCCACCATGGCGTAGGCCGAGGGGAGCCCTGGAGGCGGGGTCGTGTCGTCGTGGCCGGTGACCATGTCGCGCCACCAAGCCTCTTTGAGGTTTCGCTTCAGCTCCACCCCGAGTGGGCCGTAGTCCCAGAATCCGCCGATTCCGCCGTAGATCTCACTCGACTGAAAGATGAAGCCGCGCCGCTTGCACAGCGAAACAAGCTTCTCCATCACGTCCTGCTGATTGCCCATGAACGCAACCCCTTCTGATCTGTATGGACGGTTTGGCACTTGGTTTTGTGAATCGGCCGCGCCGTTCCAAAGCGTACCGGCGCAGGCCCGGTCCGGCAAGGACGGCTGCCTCTGGTGACTGGGGCCTGGACGCCTTTCGTCCCGGTCAGACAGAGACGAGCGTGTACACGCGGTTTCCCACGCCGAGACTGGCGGCGGCCTTGACGTGTTCTTCGCCGTCGATGCCCAGGGCGTCGGCCAGAATGCGATCCCCGGCCGCGAGTCCGCGATCCGCAGCGAGCGACTGCGGAAGAGGCGACGCGCGGTTCACGAGGTCGAGAGTCGCCTGGTCCACGGCCACGACGTCGCGAGCGGCCAGGATCCCCTGGTCCTGGACGAGAGGAGTGTCCGCCATCGGCATACAGTCACACTCCGGCTGCACCTCGAGGGCGAAGTTGAAGAAGAGGACCTTTCCTGGTGCGAAGGTGGACAGGACGGCCTGTGCCCCCTCAGCGAGGGCCATCTGGAACTCGTCTTCCCCTCGCTTCTCCAGGTGAATGGCGTCCTTTGGGCAAACCCGCTCGCAACGGCCGCAACGCCAGCACTTCTTGTCGTCAACGAGGAGCCCTCCGTCCTTCTCGGAGATCGCCTCGGTGGGGCAGACGTGCAGACACTGCAGGCACATGACGCACCGCTTTGGATCGCGGATGACCGAGGAGGTCGCGGAGGCAGCGTGCAGGTGGCCGCGAGCTTTCTCCCAGTCTCCGCTTCGGTGTCGCCCGGCCGCGCCCCCCATGGCCAGGTTCTTGATCCCGCCGCCAAAACCTGAGGCCATGTGCCCCTTGCAGTGGCTGGCGACGATCATCGCCGGCGCGTCGTGGATGACGGAGGCGACCGCCACCTCCTTGAGAACAGGTCCCGCCTTGACAGGGACGCTGTCGCAGCCAAAGAGCCCGTCGGCCAGGATGACCGGGCACCCGACGGATTGGGGATTGATGCCGTTTTGGTTTGCCACTTCCAGGTAGTCCCATCCTGGAATGCGCACCGTATCACACAGGAACGGCTTGCCCCCGACAGCCTTTACCGCATCGGCCAGGATGCGCAGGAACCGCGGCCGGATGACGCGATGGGCTCCTTGAGAGCCAAAGTGGATCTTGATCGCGACGTACTCGTCCTGTTCAAATGCTCTCTCAAACTCCATCTTCTCGACGAGGCGCTCGAGCCCTGCTGCCTGGCTTGCGCTGTAGTCCCAGTGAGACGCCCGCGCGGTTGCGAAGTAGACCTCGCTTGCCATTCCCCGTCCTCCTCGTGGCTGTGTCCTGCGTCCTGGCTCAGCGCCGCTTCAAGAGCCAGGGTAGCATACCGGGGGACCTCGCGCGGGTCTACTGCCAAGCTGAGGGCCGAGTGGGGAAGGCCGTCCTGAACCCTCCTCACGGTCAGAGCACGTTCAGTACCGCCGGAAGAGGCAAGGGCTCCGGGCAAGGAGCGGAGGCCGTCCTGGCCTCGCCAGCGTCCTCCCCCAGCCCCGGCCGCGCTCGTCCCTCACAGGATCTCCATGGACCTGCCACACGCCCTCCACGTGGGTGGGCTAGTCTCCGTGCCAACAGCAGCATCCAAGGAGGACTTCATGACTAGAAAAGCAAGAACCTGGATAGCCGGGATACTGTTCGCTTTGTTCGTCGCCGGCGGCATCTCGCTCGCCTGGGTCACCAATCACGGAACGATCACGATCGGCTCGGGAGCGGCCATGGCTCAGGAGAGCTCGGTCCAACAGAGCATCACCGACTCCGGCCAGACCGCGGTGAAGCAGGCGATCGCCCGGGTTGGACCGGCGGTCCTACGGATCGACGTCACAAGCACGGCCAGTACGGCCAATTCGAGCGCTGACCCCTTCTTCCGACAGTTCTTCGGCGGTCGGAACGTCCCTCAGGCAATCGAGTCGGTCGGCTCGGGCGTCGTGATCGAGTACGCGGGGCAGAAACTTGTCATCACGAACCAGCACGTCATCGATTCGGCCACGGCCATCAAGACGACAAGCATTGACGGCCACACCTGGGACGCGGAGGTGGTTGGGGCCGACGCGCAGAGCGACGTTGCGGTGCTTCGACTGAAGGGTGACACGACAAGCCTACCCGCTGCCCAGCTTGGCGACTCCTCGACCGCCCAGATCGGGGATTGGGCGATCGCGATTGGAAATCCACTTGGACTCTCGTATACCGTCACGATGGGCATCGTCAGCGCGGTCAATCGCTCGATCGAAAAGCCCAGCGGCATCGGATCCTACGAGAACCTGATTCAGACGGACGCCGCCATCAACCCGGGCAACAGCGGTGGCCCGCTGGTCAACGCCTCCGGAGAGGTCATCGGGCTGAACGTGATGGTCGAGCGGGTGTCGAATGGTGTTCCTATCGAGGGGATCAACTTTGCCATCGCCATCAACAGCGTGAAGAACGTCCTGGGACAGCTGGTCACGACCGGCAAAGTGACACGCGCCTGGCTCGGCGTGTACATCCAAGACCTCACGCCGTCCATGGAAGAGACCTTCGGAGTCAAGACCGGTGAGGGAGTCCTCGTCGCCGATGTCGTCGCCTCCTCTCCCGCGGAGAAGGCCGGGGCCAAGTCCGGCGATGTGATCACCAAGGTCAACGGAGAACCGATCGGCGCGGCCAGTGCTCTGACAACCAAGATCTCGTTCCTCCCGGTCGGGACGGTGGTCACCCTGGACATCGTCCGCGCCAAGGCGCCAATGCAGCTTGAGGTGACTTTGGGCGAGCGTCCGAGCGAGGAAGCGCTGTCCGCCAGCCCTGCCCCGACCACGTCGCAAGCCGAGACAAAGTTCGGGCTCACCGTGGGCGCCATCACGCAAAGCATCGCCCAGCAGCTAGGACTGCGTTCGGTAGAGGGCGTGGTCATCCTGGAGGTAGGTTCCGGCAGCAAGGGGCACTGGGCCGGGCTGCGTGCGGGCGACGTGATCCTGGAGATTGACCGCCACGTGATCGCCTCGGTCGAAGAATGGAACGCTGCCGTCTCAAAGATGCCAGACGATGCGACTCCCCTGTTCACCATCCTGCGAGGAGGGAACATCCGGTACGTGCCGTTGGGTCAGTAGCACCTCGAAGACCTCCTTGCTTCTCGACCCGGAAGGGCGCGGCGCTGACCGCGCCCTTCCTCTTGGCCCCGCTCCGAAGGAGAGCGCCGTTGCGCTGGCTCTCGGCGGCGGTCCGCCTGATCGACCGATCCCGACAGGACGCTTCTACGTGGCCGATTTGTCGAACGGGGCGCTTCGCACTACACTGGGAGGGGATCCACCGGAGAAAGGAGGGAGGTCCATGCCTGTCTACATTCTCCTCAGTCGCCTCACCGACGTCGGCGCGTCGACCGTCAAGGCCAACCCCGGACAGATCAGGGAGATCAACTGCGAGATCGAGGCCCTGGGAGCCCATGTTCTGCATCAGTACGCAACGCTCGGCTCCTACGATTTCGTGACCATCGTCGCCGCTCCGGACGCGTCGGCGATTGCCCGCGTCTCAGTGGAGTTGGGCGCGGGAGGGAACGTCCGGATCGAAACACTGGCTGCCCTACCGATCGAGGAGTTCATCAACACGATCAAGTGATCATGCTGCAGACGCTGTGGCGACCCGATCCGTCGTGGTGAGGAGCGCGGAGCGTCCACTCACCCGGAGCCGCTCGTCGTCGGCGTGCCCTGGTGCAAGTCCCTGCGGTCTGGATGCCCCCGTTCTGAAAGCGGCGGAAGCTGGCCTGACCGCGAGAATCCCCCTCCGGACTGTCACGTGCGTCGTGAGAGCAGCGGCTGTGACTTCCCGCCAAGTAGAGACCTGAGCCATTCTTTCCAATGGGGAGAGCTCCGGACGCACGTCTCCACAGAAAGCACACACCCCTGCCACACGTCCTTAACTCAAGAAACCTACGCTGCATGGGAGCACCCGAAGGCCGGTGGAGGTTCATGATGCAGGGCTGCTGATCAGGACGCTCTTCGTGGCGGGAATGGGGCACTTGGCCCGCAGGGATGGCCCTTGCGCCTTCCCTTCCGCGGCGTCCCTGTACAGACCGTTGGGTGCGTCATGTCGCAAGTATCGAGCAGCTGGAGGTGTAACGATGAGAAGCTTCTTGACCTCTGTGTCTCTCCTTGTGCTGGCTGGCGTCGCCGCCCTGGCGGCCGGGTCCAACTCCCTGCCTGACGGGGCGGTGGGTAGAATCAGCGTGGGCGCGGCGGTTCGAGCCGTGGCCATCAGCCCGGACGGAAAGCTCCTCGCGGCGGGTGCCCTGGACAGCTCCATCACGCTCTTTGACGTCGCCACCGGAAGCGCGGTGCGAACGCTCACTGGGCACAGTGGGGGAATCTCATCTTTGGCTTTCAGCCCGGATGGAAAGACGCTCGCCTCGGGATCCCTGGACAACTCCGCCAAACTCTGGAATGTCGCGACGGGAGAGACCGTTCGCACGCTGGCAGGGCACACGGGCTCCGTCCCGGCCGTCGGCTCCAGCCCAGACGGGAAGAGGCTGGCCTCGGGATCCACCGACGCGGAGGTCCTCCTGTGGAACGCGGAACGACTATGACCGAGATCGGTGTTGGACCGAGGCGGCCACTCACTGGGCGTCCATCTGAATCGGGCGAGAGCGACGGAGTGCAACGTAGGAAGACGGTTTCGGAGGTGTGACAGTGAAGACATTCGTATGTGTAGCCCTGCTACTCTTGGCGGTCGGCGCCGCGGCGCTTGCGGACGGATCTCAAGCCCTGCCCCAGTCTGCGCCTCTGAAAATCGACCTGGCACCGGTGGCGCGATCCGTCGCCTTCAGCCCGGACGGGACCCTGCTCGCTTCGGGATCCTCGGACGGCTTCGCGCGACTGTGGGACGTCGCGACGGGAACCCTCGTACGCAACCTGAAGGCGCAGACACAGAGCGTCAACGCTCTTGCCTTCAGCCCGGACGGGAAGACCCTCGCCGCAGGATCAGAGGACAACACCATCGTTCTCTGGGACGTCGCGACGATGGAGCCGGTACGCACTCTCGCCGGACACACGGACTCCATCCTGTCCGTCGCCTTCAACTCGGACGGGAAGACGCTCGCCTCGGGCTCCTGGGACGCGTCCGTGAGGCTGTGGGACGTCGCCTCGGGGAGGCCGATCGCCACTCTCCAAGGTCACAGCGGGCCAGTCTACTCCGTCGCCTTCAGTCCGGACGGGACAACCCTCGCCTCCGCGTCGTGGGACAAGACGGTCATCCTGTGGGACGTCCTAAGCCGCAAGTTGCTGCGCACGCTCACCGGGCACACAGGTTACGTGCGATCGGTCGCCTTCAGCCCCGATGGCACAACTCTCGCCTCGGGAGCCGGTGACATGACCATCCGACTGTGGGACGTCGCCACGGGGAAGACACTCACCACGCTCACCGGACATGGATGGGACGTCACGTCCGTTGCCTTCAGCTCCGACGGAAAGAGGCTCGCCTCGGGATCGTTTGACCAGTCCGTCAAGTTGTGGGACATCCAGACCGGAACGGTCCTGCACACGTTCGCAGAACACACAGACTACGTCTGGTGCGTCGCCTTCAGCCCGGATGGAAAGAGGCTTGCCTCGGGATCCGCTGACGGCACCGTGCTCCTGTGGAACGTGGAGGACATGGAAGAGAGAAGCTAGGCACGCGGGGAACCGAGTCAAGCGCAACCACGCCAGGCGGAACACCTCCGGGTGGGCAGCACATGGTCTCAAGACGGAGGGGTCTCTGCGGGCGCGACGATGCGGAGCGCTGACACTCACCAAGTGAACGCGAACCGCGGGTACTCCATCCCGACAGGGAGACGCTCCCATCGGGGCCGCTGTGCCGCTCCTTCAAGGCTCGGGACGACGGCGCCACAGACGGGCCGATCACGGGAGCCCCAGCAGGGAGGGAGGGGAGACCAGCCCGTCCTCAGCGTGGCGTCTGGCCCAGGTGAGAACCGCCCCCCTTGAGCTTTGGCGATGGTCCCTCTCTCCGAGCGAATCCAACCGAGCTGAAAGCACGCCGGCCGCGCGAAATCGGAGGCAGTAGCGGTCTCTGTCAGCGGACGATCACGGTGACGGAGAAGGTGCGAAGCACGTCCGCGCTCCCGGACCGCTTGTACGCGAGGCTGAGTGGCGTCGTCCCTGAAGTTGCGGCCTGGTAGCGGAAGGTAAGCACTCCCGGACTTCCCATGACCCAGGACGCGTCCGCCTTGAAGGTCGCCTCTTCCAACGGAACGAGGACGAACCCAAGGAGAGGCGCAGTGCGTTCCCAGTTGTACCCGGTCGAGGGAATGCCCGCGAGCTCCACGACGAGCTCTGCACCCACACCGAGAATCACCGTCTTCCCGCTGTCGTTCTCGCCCAGGATGTCCGGCGCTAGGCAGGGAGAGGTGAGCATATTCTTGCCAAGGCACGTTTGCGCCGCCGCCTGGGCCAGGCTCGCCAAGACGTCGTCGTAGCGGATGTTGACCGCATCGCTCTTGGCGTCGGCGATGCCCTGCGCCACTAGCACCGCGTTGACCATCACATTGCCGGCCGGGTCGAGGTACACGTAGGCCAGGAGCTGGTTGTCCGTGGTCGTCCACAGAGTCCTGTCAAGCTCCAGATAGACGATCCTTCCCCCAACCATGGCCTCGTTTGCCGCTCGAGCGTCCGGTCCGAACGGGTCGCCCGGTGCCGGTGTCGCGATGCCGATGTACTGGACCACGACGTCGGTCCACTCGGCGAGAGTGGCGGCGCTTCCCGTCTGCACAGACGAAGTGGGTACGCTGCCCTCTTGGACGGAAAGGATCGTGGCGTGAAACGTGCCGCCATCGATCACGCCGGTGACCTGGGCCGAGATCGCCGGTGGGGGATGAGGGGGCAGCGCTAGAGCGAGAGAGGACGCCGATATCACCAATAGGCCAAACAACAGGACTAGTCTACGCATCTTGTTCTCCTTACCTGGGACATCAAGTCGAGCTGACGAACGCCCTTGGGGACAACGGCTGCCGAAGAGAGTGCGCTGGAACCGTCCTGCGCGCCGCAAGAGTTGCCGCGGCGCGTAGGACGTGGATGACGAAGCCCACTGCCCCTCCGTTGAGATCGTTCTTGTGCCTCCCGCTACTCCGCGGCCAGGGCCTCAACCGGATCAAGCCGCGCAGCGTGCCAAGCCGGCCAGGCTCCCGCAAGGGCTCCCAGCACAAACGAGAACCCAACGACGCCGACGATCAGACCCGGAGTGAACGAGGGCGAGAAGCTCGTCACGCCCATCAGCCGGCCCAGGACGGACGTCCCGAGGAAGCTTAAGCCTGTCCCGATGACGAGTCCTAGAATCCCGCCGATCAGTCCCATCATCCCAGAGTCGATGAGGAAGAGCCCCAACACCTGGCGGTCCTTGGCTCCTATCGACTTGAGGATTCCGATCTCGCGCGTGCGCTCCAGAACCGATGTGTACATCGTATTCATCATCCCCACCGCGCCGACCACGAGTGCAATGGCGGCGATGCTGGCCAGCACCGTCTTGACCATTCCGAGGGTCCTCTGCACCTGGTCCGCAATCGCCTGCGTGGAGACGGTGGTCATGGAGACACCCTGCTCTGTTAGGGCGGCATTGATCTTGGTGATGGTGTCGGTGACCGAGATCCCTTGCTTGATGCGGACGGCCACCATGGTCGACATGGGATCGCCCGTCCACATGATCCTTGCCTGCTCGTAAGGCATGAACACCGCGTCGTCCGTATTCGTCAGGCTCCGAATGACCTCGGCTCCCCCACCGCCCAGGTTCCCGCCGAGGGCGCCAGCTTGAGCCTGAGTGGCGCCACTGCTGAGCCCGGCCGCGCCTCGGCTCCCCTTGGACGGCGCGAGGATTCCAGCGACGGTGAACGGCAAGTCACCGATGGTGATCGATTGCCCAACGCCCACGCCCATGGTGGTCGCGGTTCGCGCTCCGAGGACCACTTGGTTGGCACTGGCCGTATCCAGCCCGTGGCCCTGTGCGACCTTGAACCCTCCCAGGAGGCTCGCAAAGCCGCTGATGAGTCCCTGGGATGGGGCGGAGACCCGCACGAAGCCGGATAGGTCTGCCGTGGCGACCGAGAGCACTCGCGTCCCAATCTGGCCAACGTCGATGATTGCCGAGACGTCTTGGCGAAGGAGGTCGGGATCGAATTCCTTGTTTTGTGTGGCAGCCGTGGACCGGCCGGCCTGACCGGTGGCCGCTCCTTGCGCCGTGGACCTCGTCCCGCCCTGTGCGCCCGTGAAGTTCCCGCCCGCCATGCCGAACGCGGTGGCGGCGGTTCGCGGGGTCAAGAGGATGACGTCGTATCCGATGTCTTTGTACTGCTTCAGCACGGCGTTCTCCACTCCCGTCGCAATGGAGATGAGGGCGACGACCGCCATGACTCCAATCAGTACGCCTAGAATGGTCAGCCAAGATCGCGCTCGCCGGCTCCGGATGTTTCTCCAGGCCAGCGTTGCCAGATTGAACCTCATCGTCGCACCTCCTGAGCCACACCTGCGGAAGAAGGAACCCGCCTGCGCTCCAGGGAGTCGACGCGCTTGCCGTCCCTCATGAAGACAAGGAAGTCGGCGATGGCAGCGACCTCGGGGTTGTGCGTCACGACGATCGCCGTCTTCCCTTGGCCCTTCAGCTCCTTGAGCAGGAGAATCACCTGCTCTCCGGTCTCCGTGTCCAGGTTCCCGGTCGGTTCATCCGCGAGGATGACGTCCGGGTTGTTCACCAGAGCCCGCGCGATCGCGACGCGCTGCTGCTCTCCACCGGACAGCTCCGCCGGCCGGTGGCCCATCCGCTCTTTCAGATCCACCTGTTCGAGCACCCGGCACGCCTTCGCATGCGCCTCGGCGCGAGTGAGGCCCGCCAGAAGCATCGGTAGCTCAACGTTCTCCACGGCCGATAGGTTGCCGATCAGGTTGAACTTCTGGAACACGAATCCAACCCGGCGCGCGCGAAGCTCGGCGCGCGCGTTTGACGAGAGCTGGGACAGGTTAGTCTCGTCCAGTTGGATCTCCCCTGCCGTTGGGGTGTCGAGACACCCGATGAGGTGCAGCAGGGTCGATTTACCTGACCCTGAGGGCCCCATGATCACCGCGAGCACACCGGGCGGCACATCCAGGTCGACTCCCTGGACGGCTCGCACCTCATTAGGTCCCGGGTGGTAGGTCTTATACACGCCTCTCAACGAAATCATGACGTCGTCACCCCTCACTGGGTCCGCTTGTACTCGACGAGTTCGACCGTACCAGAGAAGCGGCCTCCGGGGGGGAGCATCCCCTCCCCTACGGCTGTCCCCGCCGGCTGGGTGTATTCCATGCTGGCGCTGAGGGGAAAGGGAAGGAGCTCTCTGAGAGAGAGATCGTCGGCGAGCACGATCGTCACGGTCACGTTCGGGACGTCGGCCTGGGTGTAGACCCCCTTGACACCGGTGAGCCCGGCGATCGTCACCCTCTCCGAAGTTTGGAAGAGGCCCCCATCGGGCAACAGGTACTTCTTCTGCGGCTCAAGCACCTGGTTTGAGAGGTTGTCGAGCGGGGAGAGGTCGACTCGCCCGCTCGTGTTCTCACGCTGGTATAACCGCAGGACGTTGAGCGAGAAACCGATCATCCCCAGACGGATCTGCTGGGCGTTGGCCGTCTCGCTCGTCGTGGTGGTCACCTGGTACTGGCCGTTGGCCAGCGGCGTGATCTCCGTCGTCTGTAGCTCCGACAGGCTGAACGCAGCCGCCGACGTGCGGTAGGTGTACTTCAGGTACCCGCCTGGGTAGGCCGCGCGCTCTCTTGGCTGGTCCGTCGTCTGGGCGAAAGCCGCCGCACCGGCCAATAGGAGAAGACCGACTGCCGCCAGGGTACAGACTTGCGCTCTTCGATTGGTCATCTCAAATCACCTCGTTGATTGTCGAACGTACTTCTTCGATGCGCAGAGTCTGGGCGGCCATTGTGACGGGGCGAGGGCAGGACTGTGACGGAATTGTGAAGAAACGGAGAGCTCCGCTTCGTCCGTGACGGTCGATCCGATATGATCGGGCGGGCTCCTCTCAAGGAGGTGGTACCATGTCGTCTTCGTCCCGCTCTTGTTGCACGATCCCACGTGTCTTGCCGTGGCTCATCCTCGCCTTGACGTGTGCCCTAACGCCGTCCTCCGCACAGAGAGAGGCGATGAGTGTCCGGTTCGTCGATCTGGTCGACGGAGCCACGGTGCAGGCGACGCTCGATGCGCAAGGGAGACCCCAGGTGCCGATCACCCTTGAGGTCGTGGGAGCGGGAGCGATCGGCGTCTCCCTCTCGGCGAACGGCCTGGCGGCCGGCTTCGTCGAAAACGCGGCCGGCGTGGATCCGTTCCGAGCGTTCCTGGTCTGGTCCCCCGCCCTGGGCGCAGGAACCTACACGCTGGAAGCCTTCACCATGACCGCCGACAAGTCACAGCTCGCGACCGCCCAGATCCAAGTCATAGTGACCGGCGTGCCGGCGATCGCTCCGCCTCCCGCGCCTCAGGGTCTGGCCACGGCGAAGGCACGGATCATCGCACTCTACCAAGAAACCTTCGGGATCCGCCTCACGTCGCCTGCCCTCGCCCGGCGGGACCGATCGGGGGTTCCGAATGATCCGTGGGTGAGCGTAGCCTACATTGCGGACCGGCTCTACCAGATCAACCTCTACCCCGACGGTCACTCCGAGGCTTACCTCACCCCGATCGGGCACGAGATAGAGACGGACAGGAAGGTCACGGGGAAGCCCGTGTGTTGGCCGGCGGGCACGTACTCCCTGCTGGTCGTCTTCCTCGACTGGGGAAACCTGGGCGTCACCCGCGAGGAAGCCTTGGCCGCGCTCGAACAGGCGACCACTGGCGTGAACGCCGCCTACGCCGCGTCCGCGACGCAAGCGGGTCTCTCCCAACCGATCTTCGCCCTCAGGACGACGGGGGTCGTCGTCTCGCCCGTTCCCGACATTCCTGGGCACCTGCTCACACGTTCCCAGGTGCAGTCTCTCACGGGGCTCGACCTCATGCTCTTCGACTTCGTCACGCAGGTGGATCTCGACCGCGAGAACACCGCTCGCCGCGCGTTCGCTCAGCCGAACTGGGACACGTTTGGGTTCGCGAGTGGGACGTGCGGCCCGGCCCAAGAGGA